>OFEK01000086.1_pt1 | contig 131914 bp, 86 predicted proteins | sample 1521131 | NCBI WGS metagenome assembly OFEK01 (sample SAMN05720209, study PRJEB24109) | activated sludge metagenome | isolation source: Anaerobic digester | place: China | collected 2015-12-16 | reverse complement strand
GGAGTAATAGACTATGACTATTATCTTGATTATTCACCATTCGGAGAAAGTCAAACACCTGAGGAAGGGGGAGAAGAAATCCTTGTAAAGGGAAAAACCGGACAGATTACTCTTGAGAGTATGACAACAAAAGCAAAATATGAAAAAGCTGTAATTCATTATCTGAAAAACAGGAAGGCTGAAGCAAGAGTTTACTGTAACAGCATTCTTGATGAAGAAGTGGAAAACAGATTAAAATACCCGGCTTTGCGCTTACTGGTGAGATGTATGGATGAGGACAGTGTGAGAACAAACGTAATCGGAAAAATAAACAACACTCTTCTAACAACAGCCCAGACTGATTACAATGCTTATCTTGAGATGACTGTGGCGGATATTGTGAGAAGTAACTACTTAACAAGTCTGGACGGAATAATGACCAAATACAGAAATACAACCTATAAACCTTTGATATTGTTCAGGAAGTTCAGTTATCTTTATTTCGAGGAAGAGAATAGAGATTCAGCGAGGGTGATAGCGGAAATGATGGAGAGTCAGTATCCCGATCATGAATTAACGAAGAGTGCAAAGATGATGTTTGGGGTGACAACTCTGAAAAAAGAAACAGAAGAAACCTCAATAATTCCAAAAGAATATAAACTCTACCAGAATTACCCCAACCCGTTTAATCCCGTTACAACGATAAAATATCAACTGCCTGCAAACAGCAAAGTAACTTTAACGATATATGACATTCTGGGTAAGGAAGTGACAAAGCTTGTAGATAAGGAACAGGAATCGGGAAAGTATCAGATAACATTTGATGCAAAAAGATATGCGAGCGGAGTATATATCTGCCGGATAATAGCAGGTGATTTTGTAAAGACAATTAAGATGAGCCTGGTGAAGTAGCGTTTGTAACGTTCATAACGTTCGTAACGGATGAAGGAATGATGAGTTGATAATTTTAGAAGAGAGAAAAATGAAAATACAAATAATTATAATAATATTTATCCCGTTGTTTTTCGCTGAGTGTGTGACTGCACAGAGCCAAAATCATATATATTATTTCAATCATCACTGGCGTACTATTGGAGTTGGTTACGGCTATAATATTGAGAAAGCTGATATGAACCGTGACGGCAAAGATGATATAATAGTCGGGAATTATAATGACACTTACCTGTACTACGGAGGTCCGGGGATAATAGACACAACTGCAGATGTAATCTATAAGGGAAGATGTTTGGCGATATTAGATTATAACGGAGACGGATATGAAGATATGATATGTATGCACTTAAGCGTATATGACAGTACCCGGTGGGATTATGACGGTGAGATGTTATATTATATGGGAAGTGATACCACCTCAATTTTGATTGATACGGTCTCCGATTATATTTATCCTCTGCCAACCAAGTATCCATTGGAACAGTACTTTGCAATAACACAAACAGGAAGACATGGTGTGAAATCCGGAGATTTTAACAAAGACGGGAAAAAAGATTTTGCTGTAACTTCAACAAATTGGCCATACACACCCTACCAACCCGGTGGGAAAGGTAAAATATACATTTATCTGGGAAAGGAATTACCTGTATATACCCCGGACTTTGAATTAGAAGGAAAAGATTTGCGAACCTATTTAGGAGAATATTTTGATGTTGGAGATATAAACGGTGATGATTATGATGATCTTCTTTTTAGTTCGATAATCGGGACAAGAACTCTTCCTCATACTGACAGTTTGCATTATTTGTACATATTTTATGGAAGCGACACACCAAATTTTATATTGGGGAACGAAGACTATAAATACGTCTCGTATGTTAAACCAAAAAGCAAATGGGCTGAGTGGTTTGTAAGAAATTTTTCAGTAGATGATATTAATTGTGACGGATATGATGACGTGGTCATTGGAAGAGGTAGCTATCTTCCTAGAGTAACGAATGTGCATTACGGTTCACCAACGGGAATAGATACAATACCTGATTTTGTAATTGTAGATCCTGATTCGACCATTGATCTATATGCGGGACATATTTCACAAACAATCGGTGATTATAATGCTGACGGATATAATGATTTTGTTGCATGGGGCGGGTATCATACTTTTTGTCTGTATTTGGGGGGTCCCTATATAAGTAACGAAAATCCGGTAGGTGCCTTGGGATTTGCAGCACCATTCTGGAATTGGCATTTTCCCTGTAAAGCCCTAACAGTTTCAGATCAGACAGGAAATGGTGAAGTAGAATTACTGGTAAATGCACGGAGCATTGACTCTGTTTCTTACGGTTATGCGGAGATGGTATCTGGTAATAGCGGAGTACACACGGATATAGGAGAGGAAACCAATATAAAAGAAACAGGGATAGATTTGAAGAACAATTATCCGAATCCGTTTAATCCGGAAACAGTAATCAGTTATCAGTTACCGGTAAACAGTAAAGTAATTTTAGGGATATATGACATTCTTGGGAGGGAGGTAAGTAAACTGGTGAATGAGGAACAGGAAGCAGGAAGTCACACAGTAAAATTTAATGCGGGCAACCTTTCAAGCGGAGTATATATCTGCCGTATAATCGCAGCTGATTTTGTGAAGACAATAAAGATGATATTAATGAAATAGCTTATTTGGATTTCTTTTTAGTAACCCTCTCTGACATTCCAGAACTGAGAGGGTTTTTAGAAAACCTCCTGCCTGTCCGGAGTGAATATATGCGATGATTTTCTTTCCATAACTTTTTTTCTCAAACATCCCGGTATTTTTCCCCTCCCCCGCACCGAAACTTTCAAATATTGAGCAAGACCTCTCAGGTCAAAAACATTCCTGCCGGTAGTGCCTGCACCTCCCCTGAAAACCTATGCACTCTGCTGTCGTTCGACAATATAAAGCCGCCTCTTAACCTTTTATCCGGAATCCCCTCACGGCTACAAGCCGGCAAAACCAAACCCGTTTTCGAAATTTTGTTTTATTTCCTTTTTATCTTACTTTTGCAATTATTAATATTCTGTTTAGTATTTATAACTAATATAATGAATTTCTTTACGGAAATATCTTTCGCGGGCGCCCTCGTATCTCTCCTGTTCCTTGCCTATACCCTGGCATTCTATAAAATAGAATCCACAGGAAAAAAATGTATCGCTGCGCTGATGCTTATTTCTTTCTACCTCTTCTCCTATGACTACTTGTTCGCCCTCTCCCAGTTCAAAATTCTCTCTTGCCTTTTTTTGCTCTATTTTCCCTTTATTTATTCCCTCTACCCTATCGCCTACAGGTATCTGGTATTTATCTCCGGGGATAAAAACGACAGATTGATTATCTCAGTCTTTAACTTGCTCCCCTTTGTTATGTTCTTTGTGATTCTTGTTTTTTATTTCTCACTTCCGGGTAATCAGCAAAACCTCCTTATCTATCCGGATTTTCCCGGCAGCGGAGAATCTTTCACATTTCTCTCCCTTTTTCAGATTTTTCTCTTTGCCGTCTACTATTTCCAGTTTGCTGTTTTCATTCTGATCTTTATTCGCCTCTATAAAACTCATAAGAAACGCAAGTCTGAATTGTTGCGCTCAGGAAAACCTTTCCTCCCTGATTGGATCTTCCTGCTTGTCTCCGCAAACCTTATTTACGAAGTGATCTATGCCCTGGCTTTTATTTTGTTCAATCTTCAATACTACAATCACCTCTTTAGCCAGCTCGCTAATCTGCTCCTGCTTATAGTAGTTATTGTTGTCTCCCTAAAGCACGATTCTCTCCTGCTTGAACTTAGGCTCAATTCATCCCCAAACATAAACTCATTTTTAAACAAAATCCAGGATGTGATTACCCCCGAAGAAACTCACGAAATTATTTCGGTCCTCCTGAAATTAATGAACGAAGAGAAGATTTACCGCAATCCTAATCTTAAACTCGAGTTACTTGCAAAGAAAATTGCCCTGCCTGTTAATAAACTCTCCCGGGTTATTAATACTAATTATTTGATGAATTTTTCTCAGTTTGTTAATAAATACCGCATCGAAGAGGCTATCGAACTCCTTAATAACCCCTCTGTCCGGATTGAGGAGATTTACCTGAAAGTCGGCTATTATACCCGTAGCACATTCAACCGCGCCTTTAAAATCCATACTGGACAAACCCCTACCGACTACTTTAAGTCCCATCATTAGCCCCTCTTTTGTTGCAAAACACAATTTGCAACATCCATTACTTGACTTTACTTCTTTTATTATTTTTATTATGTTCCGTATTTTTATTTTTTGGAGGCAATATGAAATCATTTGTTTTTTCTTTCTGTTCTCTCTTTTTTCTGTTTCTTTCACACTCTGCCTTTGCGCAATTCACTTACGTCCGAAATTATGGCACTAATTTGGCAGATGATAAAGGGAGCGAAGTGATTCTCACTTCAGATAATCATTATCTTGTAGTCGGAACTACCAAAATATTGAACCAATCAAATGCCGACATTTTTATTGCTAAATTTACTCATGATGGAGCTGCTGTATTTTCTAAAATATTTGAAACTTCCTATTACGATGAGGCAAGAGGGGTTGTCGAACTTGTCGACGGAAGCGGTTATATTATCATCGGAAAAACAAATGAATTTGATGACCAGGGGGATTGGGTTATTTTTAGAATTGATTTTAGCGGTAATGTCATTTGGAAAAAGTTTTTCGGAAATGTAGGCCTCGATGCCCCCGTCAGAATCCTGACTCTGTCAGACGGCAATTATGTCATTGTGGGTCAGGGTTATGGACAATTGATTGGAGTACCCAAAGAGATGGATGGCTGCTTTATTAAAATTAATTCTAATGGTGATTTCCTTAATGTTTATATAATTCCCGAGAATAAACGGGAATTCATAACTAACGCCTGTTTGGCTGCGGATGGCGGAATAGTAGCCTGTGGCTTTGTAAAACATCAAACTCAAAATAAGTACGAAGTATTCGTTTTTAAGCTTAAACCCGACTTTAATCAGGAATTTATAAATACCTACTCTTTTACTAGAGAAACTAAGGCTAATGCAATTACCCAACTTGAAAATGGTGAATTTATTATTGCTGGCTCCTATGACGTCGAAGGTAATGGCTTGTACCTCGACCCCTTGATTCTAAGAATTGATCCCGCTTCCAACCTTCTTAGATCCAGACAAATCACACAATTAAGGAATGACTCGTTTCTGGATATTAAACAACGTAAAGATGGTAAACTTGTTGCCTCCGGAAATTCCACTAAATACATGGTCTCTCCGGCAACTTCCAGTGCCGGCGTTTGGATTCTTGATACAAGCGGAGTTTATCGCTCCAGAAATGTTTTTGGCTCAAGAACCAACCATAGCTATGCAACTAATCTTAAGATCCATAACGACTCTCTTTTAATTCTTACTGGTTATGCTAATCTTAAAAACGACTATAGCGCTACTACTACCTATACTTTTTTCAATACCTTCCTGGCTAAGACTGACACCGGTGGGTTCCATCGCGAATATTATTTTAGTAAAAACGGACTTGACTTCGGCTCAGTCCCTGTCGGAAATAATGCCGGGGATACTCTGATTATTGTCAATAACGGTTTTGACCATCTGAACTATTCACTCCTTTGGAATAGCGGCAAACCCCCTGTTTTCGACCTGCCCAACGTGATTACTTCCCTTGATACACTTTATTCATCAGACACTCTTAAAATTATAGGTATTTATACTCCTTCTTCAATTAGCAATGATTCCTCCGCTTTCAATTTTCACTACGCAAAACTCGGCTGGTCATCCAATATCTTCAAACAACTCTATCTCAAAGGCACGGGAACTTCCTCAACTGATATCTCGGATAGGAGTGATATCCCGGCAACTTTCGCTATATTCCAAAATCATCCCAATCCCTTCAATCCTGGAACGCGCATTAAATATCAACTACCCGTAAAAAGTAGAGTCCTGATTAAAATATATGATGCGTTGGGCAAAGAGATAACCACATTGGTGGATATGGAAAAGGAAGCGGGGGAATATGAAGAAATATTTGAAGCGAATAAGCTGTCAAGCGGGGTCTATCTGTGTCGCATAATCACTGGTGCTTTTATAAAAACAATTAAGATGATGTTTATTAAGTAATTGTAAATCGGTAGTTAGTGTCACGCATTTTGTTGTTTTTGAATTCATAGTACATTACTTGTCTTGATGAAATGTCCAAAATCTATTTTTCATTAAACATGAAAAAGAGAAAAAAGACTTAGCACATTGAACAAAGTCAATCCCCTGTACTTGGCTCAATTCTTTATTTTATTTACTGCGGACAGAGAAGAAAAGATAAGTGGAAACAGCAAGTGCCCCGAGGATAATTACTGGTCGGTACAATGATGAAAAGAATGGCTCTGAAGGTCTTTCCCCTTGTGTAAAGGGGAGTGAAGTGTTCTCGAGTTTTGAAAGATCATCAAACAGCACTGTATCAGTGTGTGTTATGGAAAAATTGTTTACTCCCCTCCCATAAATATAATATCCATCTGCTTTTAATGTGCGCGTTACGGTATAGTCCGCGAAAAGCCCATCCCGGGATAGATCTGAATAGTGGACTGAAACGTCTTCCAAAGTGTAGTTAATTTCCCGGTTTGACTCAGCGGTTTGGTTTACCGGGGCAAGAAGACTTTTGAGCTTTCCTTCAAATACATTGAGGGGGAGAGGTGTATTAATCTTAATGGTGTATTCCCCCCCCTCTAATTTTGTTGAAAGCTGCCTTGCCGATGAGTCTATAATCTCATAAAAGATTTCCAGGTTCGATTTAGCACTTTCCCTTCCCTGCGATAGTGCGGGTATATTGAATGCTACTAAAATAACCAGGAAAATCAGAGTCCGTCTTCTCATCGTCTATATTTTCATGCCTCTTAGTCTTCTTACTCTTTCTTCAATCGGAGGATGTGTGGAAAAGAGCTTCATGAATGATCTTCCCGATAATGGATTCACGATGAACATGTGGGCAGTAGCAGGCTCTGAATGACTTACACCCTTAATTTGGTTTGCGGTGCTTAGTTTTTCTAATGCAGAAGCAAGCCCCAATGGATTTGCCGCAAAACGCGCTCCGCTTTCGTCAGCCAGGTACTCGCGTGACCTCGATATCCCCAGCTGTATTAAGGTGGCAATTATCGGAGCAAGTATTATCATTAACAATGAGGCAATCCAATTGTCATCATCATTCCCGCCTCGCCCAAAGAAATAAGCCCACTGTGCCATTTGAACCAGAAATGATATTGTACCGACAAATGTTGCAACTACTGATCCGATTAAAATATCCTTGTTCTTTATATGTGCAAGTTCATGAGCAAGTACACCTTCGATTTCTTCAGTATTCAGTATTCTCAAAATTCCGGTTGTAACCACAACTGCAGAGTTCTGTGCGTTCCTGCCGGTTGCAAAGGCGTTTGGGGTTGGATCGTCTACTGCATATAGCTTGGGCATTGGAAGTCCCGCTCTGACTGTTAAATTCTCTACTAATGAAAATAGCTTAGGCGCACTGTTCCTGTCCAATGGCTTGGCTCTGTACATTTTCAGCACTATTTTATCAGAAAACCAGTACGAACCAAAGTTCATTACCAGGGCTATGACGAAGGCTATCATCATGCCCCCTTGCCCGCCAAGCATGTTCCCTGCAAACAGGAAGAGAACAAACATTAAGGTCATTAAAAATACTGTTTTTATTGAGTTCATTAAGTCTCCTATTAGTTTTTTCTGATTAGACAGAAATTAGATCGAAAAGGTTCATAATTTATGGCCGTATTTTTCATTTTGTTACCACTTTTAACCCTGTAATCCCTATCATAATTAGGGTGATAAAAAATAATCGCAAGAAATCCTTCTCTTCCTTGAACAGGATTATCCCTAAAATTACAGAGGCAATTACCCCTATACCTGTCCAGACAGCATACCCGGTTCCGATTGGCAGGGTCCTTACTGCATACGAAAGAAGCAACATGCTTATCACCATGCAAATTACCGTTATGATTGAGGGAATTATCCGGGTAAAACCGTCTGAGTATTTCATGCCGATTACCCAACCTGCCTCGAATAATCCCGCAATAAAAAGAAGTAACCACGCTGTGTTTGTGTTTAATACCGGGTATTTCATTTCAGTCTTAGGAGATAATCGGAAATTTTCCCGAGGTCTTTTACGTCCTGATTGCCATAAGATGGCATTATTGATCTGTATTTTTCTTTGAACTCCTTGAGTCGTCCTTCTTCTACATAGTCTGCTGGATTGCGCAGATAATTGATAAGTTGCTCTCGGTCATAGTGTTCACTTAATGCATATAGTGTTGGACCCATAGGTGTGCCTCTTAAGTCAGCTCCGTGACACGTTACACAATTGAGACGGTCAATAAGGAGTTTCCCTTCATCTTCGTACGTTTCCGTTGTGCTGGATTCATTGTTCATTACCGGGTGCGTCTCTTCTTTTCTGAGTATCCGTTGCATTATAAAGAGTATTACGAATGCTCCAAGTATCACCACTGTCCAGATTTGTGCTTTAGACATTTTTTTTCCTTTTATTCATTTTCAATAATTGCGTCGTAGTAAACTTTGAATGATTTGATTGATTTGAATATTGCTTCCGCAAGTTGATTTTGTCCCTCTTCGCTTTTTAGGAAAGCAGCATCCTTGGGATTGGACAGAAATCCCGCCTCTACTAGTACCGAGGGCATTGACGCCCCTACTAGTACGTAAAATCCGGCTTGTTTCACTCCTTTGGAGGCAATATCCACCCCCTGACGAACGTGATTATCCATAATTTCTGCAAACTTTTCTGAATAGCGCATATAAGAAGAATGTGCCATTGTTACCAATATGAAATTTTCGTCAGTAAGTTTTTGATAACGGTCCTGATTGTCTTCAAACTTTATAACACTGTTCTCAAACTCCGCAATTGCTATGGCTTCTTCTGTTCTTCCGGGTCGTAGAAGATATACTTCAAAACCATTCGGTCCGGTGTTCTTTTTAGGTACAGAGTTACAGTGAATTGATATGAACAGTTTTCCGTTGTTTTCATTTGCTATTTTTCCCCGTTTGTATAACTCAACAAAGTTATCGGTCGATCGTGTATAAACAACTTTTACTTCCGGCATGTTCTCTTTCAGAAGCCTGCCTATCTTTAGCGCAAGTGCAAGATTAATCTCTTTCTCTTTGATGTTGTTTACTCCAATCGCCCCCGGATCCTTACCTCCATGCCCGGGATCGAGTACAATAACATCAAAAAACCACTTGTCTTTTTCATTTTTTTCGTTTTTTGCTTTCTCGCGGAATGTTTTGTTGTGCATTGTGACCAGAATGTCGTTCCCTGAGTTTATTACTTCATAAGTGCTTAAATTCTTGTCAATGCTTAGGGAAAGCGTGCTCTCCCCCTTCTCTGTTTCCAGGATGATTTTTTTAATCAGTCCTTTGGGTGAATTGTGTTTTAACAATGATGGATTAATGTCTCCTTTCGGAAAGACAATTTTAATTATCCCGTTATTAATTGTATGCGTATATTTCCCGAGTTTTACCCCTCCCTTAAGTGTTAGAAGTGTTCCGTTTGCTTTTTCATCTATTACCAGGTTGAGTCCGACTTTGCTTTCGCTTTTTTCTTCCTCTTTCTCTTCGCTTTCTGTTGTCTGTTTATCCTCTTTTGTGTTCTTCGAAATCACTGATAAATCTTCTCCAAAACAACGATTTAGTAGCGAAGTTGTGTACTCAAGCGGCAAGTAAATTCCGTTCTCTTTTATCTGTGAGGATAAAGGAAGCTGTATTGTTTCCGATTTGTTGGTTTCTTTATTATAAAGTACTACAAATGGATTTTTTGCGGTTAATTTAAGAGTGTGTCCTTTGAATTTAAGTTCAATCTTGGCATTTTCAGGATTTACATAATAACCAAGTCCGTATGCTTTAGCTAGTTCCAGAGCGGATATATAGGTTATCCCCCCTTTTTGAAATGCGGAAACCTTCCCCTCCTTTCCTCCAACGGAAAGTGCTACCTTGGAATTCTCCGTCTGGGAATATGCTCCCCCACTAAGGACGAGAATTAAATATAACAAAATTGCAAAAAAAATGTTTTTTCTAACCGGCATTCAAAAGTAATTTGTGATGAAATTTCTTAAAACTGAGTTATAATTTACTCTTTTTTTGCTATACACTTCAATAGAAAAGAACAGGGTTCAATATAGCGTTTCCTTAATTAATTCATTTCCCCTCGGTTTTTTCCCTGAGATTTGAATTGCTTCAAGTAATCTGTTGGTAACTGGTTCAATCTTATTATGAAGATCCGTAAAGATCTCGGCAATTACCTCCCCTTTTTTAATTTGTGTGCCTGTTTTAGGATACAAGATGATTCCGGCTTTGGGATCGATTTTATCTTCCTTTGTTAGTCGCCCTGCACCAAGCTCCAATGATGCAATCCCGATTTGATATGTATCCACTGCAGTTAGAAATCCTTTTGCCGGAGCATGTATTTTTTTATGGTATCTTGATTCTGGATATAATTCCGGTTGAAGAAGATATTTTATATCTCCCCCCTGCAGTTTTACGATTTCTAGAAATTTATCAAATGCTTTTCCGTTTTTAATAAGTTGCTTTGATATCTCTACCCCCTCCTCAACTGAACCGGCTTTCCCGCCAAGGAAAATCATTGCACCCGAAAGTGTGAAAGTCAGTTCGCAAAGGTCTTTTACGTATTCCCCTTTCAAAACTTTTACTGTTTCATATATCTCAAGCCAGTTCCCAATGTAATTCCCAAGGGGCTGATTCATATCCGTTATAAAAGCAATCGCTTTTTTGTTAAAAGCTTTTGCGGTTTCTATTAGAGATTTTGCAAGAAGAACTGAATCTCCGTGCTTTTGCATAAAGGCACCGTTACCGGTTTTCACATCTATTACAAATCCTTCAGCTCCTTCAGCAAGTTTTTTACTCATAATACTTGCCGTTATTAGTGGAATTGACTCAACGGTTGCCGTAACATCCCTGAGGGCATAAATCAATTTGTCAGCCGGCGCTATCTCTTTTGTCTGCCCAATCATAACTCCCCCTGCCTTTGCAAGTATATGGCGGTAGCCCCTTAATCCAATGTTGGTTCTAAAGCCGGGAATAGATTCCAGCTTATCCAACGTACCCCCCGTATGCCCCAGACCGCGCCCTGAAATCATTGGTACTTTGACCCCGGATGACGCTACAATCGGAGCAAGGATCAAAGAGGTTTTATCCCCCACCCCGCCTGTAGAGTGTTTGTCTATTTTTGCTCCCTTTATAGCTGAAAGATCTATAACTTTCCCGCTGTGAAGCATTATCTTTGTCAGCGCGGCAGTCTCTTCTTTTTTCATTCCCTTGTAGTAAATTGCCATTAATAGTGCTGACATTTGATAGTCTGGAATTTTGCTCTTTATAAAACCGTCGATTATATAATGTATTTCTTCACCGGTTAATGCGTATCCGTTTCTTTTTTTCCTTATTATTTCTACTGTGTTCATATTTTTTCTGTGTTAAATAGTTACATTTTTGTAATGATTGATTTCCGGTAAGCCATTCACGGAAACAAACGTGATTACATCTACTCTGCATAACTGATCGGTTAGTCTGTTTACATATAAATAAAACTCTGCCACTTTTTTGATTTTGCTTAGTTTATTCTGCTTGACTGTCTCCTCCGGAGAAACTGTGTCCTTTTTGGATTTTGATCTGACTTCCACAAAAACAAGCGTATCCTTTTCCTTCGCCACAATATCAACTTCCCCGACATTTCCGTATCGGAAGTTTCGTTTAACTATCGAATAACCGGACTTAATCAGATAACTGACCGCCATTTCTTCATATGCATCCCCTTTTTGTTTGGTTGTTTCAGTCATTCGATTTTTCTCCTTCGAGTATCCGAGTTAAGAAAGTTTTTCTGTGATATTCGGTTATCCCGAACTTTTTAATACTTTCAATATGGTCCTTTGTCGGATATCCTTTATTCTGTTTCCACTTGTAATCAGGGTATGTGCAATCTAGTTCAAGCATGATGGAATCTCTCACAACTTTTGCAATAATTGATGCGGCGGCTATTGTTAGGGAAAGTCCATCCCCCTTGATTACTGTTTTTATCTTTGGATCGTTTTTATATGTTTTGTTACCATCAACAAGTATAAATTCCGGAGTTATTGCTAAGTTATTCACCGCCTCCTCCATTGCTCGCATGGTAGCTTGGAGTATATTGATTTTATCTATTACCCCGTGAGAAACAACGGAATATGAATAAGCTAAAGCAATCTGCTTTATTTCTTCGGATAATTTCCCCCTCATTGAGGCGGATAATTTTTTCGAGTCCTTTATCCTCCGGTTATTGTAATCAACCGGTAGAATGACTGCAGCCGCTACTACCGGACCAGCGAGTGGACCCCTCCCCGCTTCATCTACTCCCGCAATTAGCTTGATGCCGTTAACCCGGTATCCGTCGTCAAATTTTTTCATACACCCGCATATATTGCCACTAGTCCTGCAATCATTGCAATTTTCAGGATTCCACTTATGTTTTTCATATTTCGCTTACTGTTATCGAGATAAAAAAGTTTATAAATAATAATTAAAAGTGGGTTTACTACCAACATCACAATAATGAAATATTCGATCTTGTAAACTCCGCTTATATAAGGATAAAAAGTAAAAAGCATAAGCAAGAACAACACCCCCGTTGCAAGATTCAATGCTTTTTTGCTACCTGCAATTATCGGGAAGGTCACGATTCCAATTTTACGGTCCCCTTCAATATCCTCTATATCTTTTACTACTTCCCTGACAAAGTTGATTAATAATGCAAAAATAGCGGGAATAATTCCCCCGCCTATATTATCTGCAAGCAATCCCCCGTATATAAAAGCCATTCCCGTCATAAACGAGACAGTGAAATTCCCCGCTAAAGGTACTCGTTTGAGTTTGTATGAGTATATAAAAATTATAACCGTTGAAAATAATACAAAAATCAACGCTTCAACTCCGGCCCAGAAAGCTAAATCAAGCGAAAGAAGAACCAAAAATATATACAGAATAAAAGCCCCCCTTAGAGTTATTTGCCCGGATGGTAATATTCTGTCTGGTCGATTTATTTTATCAATTTCCAGATCATAATAATCGTTGATTACATTTCCTGCAGCACCTGCCAACCCTCCGGATAAAGCAGCTAGTATTGTTTCCGGCCGAAGGTTCCCCCCTTTTCTGCTGATCATATAAGCAACAATTACCGACATTACCGTAATTACAAAATTTAGTGGCCTGATGATTTTGTAGACCGCTAATAACTTTTTTAATAAGACCATAAAATACTATATTTAAAAGCTAAAAAATAAAATGCAATATAAATTTTTTACTGACAATTATTAAATAATAAATACTGGTTTAATGGAATATAAACAGGCCAAAATAGGTAAATTACTGATTGAGATAATTCCGGATAGGTGCGATTTCTGCGGGTGCTGCGTGGGTGTATGCCCTGAAGACGCAATCGAACTTAAAGAGGCGGAGATTAGAATCATCGCCGAAAATTGCACTAATTGTTCGAAATGTATTTGGTCCTGCCCGATTGAAGTTATAAAATTTAATAAAGAGGGGATCCTCGTGTAATATGAAAAATTACTACGATATAATTGTGGTGGGTGCTGGACCCGCCGGATCAGTGGCTGCGAGATATGCCGCTCGGCATGGGGTTTCTGTTCTTTTACTGGAGAAGGACCGCGATGTCGGCTATCCGGTTAGATGTGGTGAAGCAGTAAATAAATCCCGTATTACTGAGTTTATTGACCCCGATGAGAAGTGGATTTGTGCACATATTAATAAATTTCGCTTCGTCGCTCCGAATGATAAGGAAGTTACTCTTCAATTCAGAGAGGAAGGATATATTCTCGAGAGAAGAATATTCGACTACCAACTTGCAAAACTTGCTTCCGAGGAAGGCGCCGAGGTTGTAACACGTGCATATGTTAACGGACTGATAATAGATGAAGACTGCGTTCGCGGTGTAAAGGCATTAATTAGAGGGGAAGAAATTAAGATAAAATCGAAAATTGTTATCGCTGCTGATGGAGTAGAGTCTCGGGTGGGACGATGGGCAGGCTTGAAAACTCATATTGATTTCCGTGATATGGAAAGCTGCGTACAGGTTACGGCATCAAATATTAACAACATCAATCCGGACACCTGCTACTTCTATTTCGGCGAGAATGTTGCCCCCTCAGGATATTTCTGGATTTTCCCTAAAGGAAATCATATTGCTAATATTGGTCTGGGAGTTAGCGGAATCATAGGAAAAAAGAAATCCGCACTGAAATATTTCAATCAATTTATGGAACGAAGATACCCGGATGCTCCTTTCCTTACTTCTATAGCTGGCGGAGTCCCTTGTTCTGTTACATTAAAAAAAATCTCTTCGAATGGTATTATCCTGACGGGAGATGCGGCTCGACAGGTAAATCCTCTTACCGGTGGGGGTATTTCAAGTGGAATGATTGGCGGTAGTATTGCAGGGGATATTGCCGGACACTCAATCAAACGTAATACAACTGACTACTTATCAAAGTATCCGGAATTGTGGCATCAGCAGGTCGGGAAAAAACATGAAATTTATAACCGGATAAAAAACGGTATTTATAATTTTACTGACGATAAATTTAATAAGATTGCCGATTCTGTCCTTAAATTGCCCGACGACAAAAGAACTCTTCGCAATGTTTTTACAACTGCTTTAATCAACCAGCCCTCTCTCTTATTGGATGTGGCAAAAGTATTCATTTATTAAAGACAAGGACCTTATGAGACTATTTGGCTTTCCTTTGATTCTGTTCATATTTTTCAGTGCTTTTCTTTACTCACAAACATCCGAGAGTTCTAAAAGTCAATTGCCTCTTGCCTTTGATGAAAAGCGTGATCCATCTGTCGATTTGAAATATGCTGTTACACTGGCTAAAAAAGAAAAGAAGAATATTCTCTTGGATGTGGGTGGCGAATGGTGCATTTGGTGCAAACGGTTGGATGAGTTTTTTGAAGCTGACACCGTATTGAATAATTTTTTACGTCAAAATTTTGTAGTTCTGAAGGTTAATTACAGCAAGGAAAATAAAAACGAAAAATTTCTTTCAAAGTACCCTAAAGTCGCTGGTTATCCTCATTTCTTTGTGTTGAACAGAAACGGCAGGTTTTTGCATAGTCAGAATACTGGTGATTTGGAAGCGGGAAAAGGTTATGACTTGGTTAAAATGATGTCCTTCTTAAAAAAATGGGCACCGAAAAAATAGCGGTATTTATTCGTCCTTTAAATCGCGGGTCATAAGATCGTTTGTTGATTTTATCGGATCTTTATCTTCAAAAAGCATTTTATAAACTTCGTTGGTTATCGGAGTTTCAATTTTGTATTTCATCGCCAACTCCCTTGCACTCCGGGCTGTTTGTACCCCTTCCGCATAGGCAGTCATGGATTTAAGAATGTCTTTTAACTTCATTCCCTGACCGATTTTCTCCCCCACATGCCTGTTCCTGCTGTGCCTGCTCATGCATGTAACAATAAGATCCCCCATTCCGGAAAGACCTGCGAACGTCTCGTTCCTCGCTCCCATTGCAACTCCCAGCCTGGTTATCTCTGCTATGCCTCGGGTCATAATCGCAGCTTTTGTGTTATCACCAAATTTAGCTCCCTCAATTATCCCCGCCCCAATAGCTATAACATTCTTAAACGCTCCTCCAAGTTCAACACCTAAAATATCCGTGGCAGAGTAGACTCGAAAGTATGAGGTCATGAATGCGGCCTGAACTGTTTTCGCTGTTTCCTTGTCTTTGGAAGCAGCTACAACTGCAGTCGGAATTCGGAGACTCACTTCTTCAGCGTGGCTTGGGCCTGATAGGACGCTGATTTGTGATGTGTGTATATCGGCAAAAACATCTTTTAACATTCCTGACATTGTTAGGGTCGATTTGATTTCTATTCCCTTTGATACACTCACAAAAATTGAGTTCCTTACCGAACTAAACTGGATTTTTTTTACTACATCCCTTAGGAATTGAGACGGAATTGCAAGAACAATTAGGTTTTTATCATCGGTAGCTTCTTCTAGATCGTGTGTAATATTAATTTCGTCAGGAAGGTCAATCCCCGGAAGATATGTTTTATTCTCTCGTGTTTTGTGAATTTGTCTAGCATAGTGCCTGTCAGACTCCCACAACGTGACTGAGTGTCCATTATAATGTAGCAGTACTGCAAGAGTCGTTCCCCAGGCACCTGCCCCTATAACAGATACTTTCACGACTTCGTTTTCTTCTTAAAGTTCACCTTGCTTTCACTCCCATTGATTATTCTTACAATATTCTTTCTGTGCGTATATAATACAAGCAATGAAAGGATAATCATGAAAGGCAGTAAAGTATAATACCCGGTAATATGAACGTGAAATAAATTTTCACGGATTATCATCGTCAGAGGAATTGAAAGCGCTGCAGTCATCGAACCGAGCGATACGTATCTTGATAAAAGAAGTACTATAAGAAATACACCAAGCGCAACAAGTATGTCCACGGTAACAATGGTTACTAGAATTCCAAGTCCGGTTGCAATTCCTTTACCCCCGCGGAAATCGGCAAAAACTGACCATACATGCCCTATAACAGCAGCTGAACCTGCAATTATCTGCACCAATGTGAAATCATCAAATGGTGTTAGGTTGTTAAATGGAAAATTACCATAATGAAGTCGCGCAATTATTACTACAGCAAGAACTCCCTTTAAAGCATCCAGAATGATTACTAACAAACCGTATTTCCATCCTAATACTCTCCACACATTCGTACCACCTGCGTTTCCACTACCATGATTACGAATGTCAATTCCGCTTACCATCTTAGAGATAAGTAAACTGGTCGGAATTGCACCTGCTAAATAGGATAATACAACTATTAGCGTTAAAAGATACATATTTAAACTTTCAGATTTTTTTAAGTTGTAAATTTACGAAATTTTCTTTTATTCTAAACCCCAATAAAAACTACCTGTCATTTCGACCTCTTCGCCCCAGTATTATCTCCTTCATTAATGTAATGTCCTCTGATGTGGTAATTTTGAAGTTTAACGGCGATCCCTCCACGAAGTTTATCTCATAGCCCGAATTATATACCAACATTGATTCATCCGTGGCAATAAAACCACTATCCCCTAAAAACCGAAATGCTTCATTGATGATTTCATACCTGAAGATTTGTGGCGTTTGAATACTCAGTAAATGCTTCCTTTCCGGATATTCAAGAAAACTGTTTGTTGCCTTTATTATGGTGTCCCTGACTCCGGTTGCTACTACAGCGGTCCCTTTTTCCTTGGCGGTTTTCAGCGCCTTTTTTAGTATCTCCGGAGGAAGAAGCGGTCTTACTGAATCATGAACAATAATAAGGTCTCCATTCTTCATTGATAAACTTCTTAGGGCATTATGTACTGAATGTTGCCTTTCCTTTCCTCCGGATACAACTTTTATTGGTTTGCTGAATCCATATTTTTGAGCAAGTTTTGCTGGTATGTTTTTGTACTCCTCGCTTACCGCTACTACTATTTCGTTCACTTGTGAACATTTGTTGAAAATTCCAAGTGTATAAGCCAGAATTTCCACACCGGCAACTTTACGGTATTGCTTTGGTAATGTACCGCCGATTCTTGTCCCGCTTCCGCCTGCCGGAATTATTACAGCTGTTTTCATCTTCTGGATTTATTATTCCACCATCATCGCATCACCATAGCTGAGCATTCTATACCCTTCCTTTAATGCGCGTTTATATGCTTTCATAGTTAGCTCGGTCCCGCCAAAAGCACAAACAAGCATAATTAAGGTGGATTGCGGATTATGAAAGTTGGTGATAAGTTTCTTAGTTATCTTAAAATCATAAGGTGGATAAATAAATTTATCTGTCCAACCTCGATTCTCTCTTGCAAATCCCTCAGCCGTAACACTGCTCTCAAGCGCACGAACTGTGCTTGTTCCAACTACAACAACCTTTTTTTGGTTTGATATTGCTTTGTTGATTATTTCAACTGAAGATCTTGGAACATGAAAATACTCCGAGTCCATCCTGTGCTTCGTTAGGTCTTCTACTTCTACATCGCGAAAAGTGCCAAGTCCTATATGCAATATAATCGGAGCTATTTCAACCCCTTTCTTCTTTATTTTTTCAAGCAGACGATTTGTAAAGTGAAGCCCTGCAGTCGGCGCGGCAACTGATCCATCAACTTTAGCGTATACTGTTTGATAATTTTCTCTGTCGCCTGGCTCTGAATCTCTTTTAATGTATGGCGGCAATGGCGTTAACCCTATTTTTTCTATAATTTCCAGTACATTTGGCTTATTAAAACGCACCGTCCTTCCTCTCGAGGTCGTGTTATCTATAACTTCGCACCACATACCATCCTCAAAGTAAATTTTGTTGCCAATCCTCACTTTCCTTGCAGGATCAACAATAACATCCCATATCCACTCGGTTGTATTTAATTCCCTAAGTAGAAAAACTTCGATTTTTGCATTCGTTTTTTCTTTCCTGCCGTAGAGTCGGGCTTGAATAACTCTTGATTCATTTACAACCAAGACATCCCCTGATTCCAAATGATCAATAACATTCGAAAAGACTTTGCTCTCAATACCTCCCGTTTCTTTGTTTACAACCAATAATTTGGCTTTATCTCTTGGACTTACGGGATATTTGGGAATATTCTTTTTTACTAAGTTGTAATTAAAATCTGATAATTTCATTTCATACCTTTAATATTTATTGACCTTATTCTAACAATAATTTTGTACCGGGAGGGCATTTCCCTCCCGGTATATCGATTTATTATTTCTTTTTCGCTTTTGCTCTTAATTCAGTCACAACTGCTCTTGCTGCTGCAAGTCTTGCAATCGGTACTCTGAACGGACTGCAACTAACGTAGTTCAAACCAATCCTATGACAGAATTCTACTGAAGATGGTTCGCCACCATGCTCACCACATATTCCAACTTTAAGATTTTGCCTTATACTTCTCCCTTTATTTACACCAATCTTCATCAGTTCGCCAACTCCGGCTTGGTCTATTGCTTCGAACGGATCTACTGGTAATATTTCTTTATCTACGTATAGCGGTAAGAATTTACCCGAATCATCTCTGGATAATCCAAATGCGGTTTGCGTAAGGTCGTTAGTTCCATAGCTGAAGAATTCTGCAACTTGTGCGATTTCGTTAGCAGTAATCGCGGCACGGGGTAATTCGATCATTGTCCCTACCAGATAATCGAATTTGATCTTTTTCTCCGCCATGACTTCTTTTGCAACTCTTCGAACTATACCTTCCTGTAACTTTAGCTCGTTAACGTGTCCAACTAATGGAATCATGATTTCCGGTTTAACTTTTACTCCTTCCTTGATTGATTCTGCCGCCGCTTCAAATATTGCTCTTGCTTGCATCTCTGTGATTTCGGGATATAAAATTCCTAACCGGCATCCTCTGAAACCAAGCATGGGATTAAATTCATGTAATGAATGTATTTTATCTATTATTCTCTGCGGACTCACGTTTAATCCCTTTGCAACTTCTTTAATTTCTTTATCCGTTTGCGGAAGGAATTCATGCAAAGGTGGATCGAGTGTTCTTACTGTCACCGGATAACCTTTCATTGCCTTAAATATGCCTTTGAAGTCAGCTCTTTGGAATGGAAGTAATTCTGCTAATGCCTTTTTCCTGTCTTCTAAAGTTTCTGAGAGAATCATTTTCCTGATGGATGTGATTCTCGATTCTCCAAAGAACATATGCTCCGTTCTGCAAAGTCCTATACCCTCTGCTCCAAATGCAATTGCGTTTGATGCCTGATCAGGTTGATCTGCATTGGTTCTTATTCCAAGACTTCTGTACGAATCTGCCCATTTCATCAAGTTATTATAAGTTTGAAACACCTTCGATTTTTTAGAATCCAATGTCTTGCTTATAAGGACTTGCACAACTTCTGATGGTTTGGTATCCAGCTTTCCGGCAATAACTTCTCCGGTCGATCCGTCAATGGAAATGAAATCGCCTTCCTTAAGTACTGTGGTTTGTCCTTCTACTCCTACGGTCCTGTTCTTGTAATTAACCAATAGTTTTCCGCAGCCTGCCACACAAACTTTTCCCATCTGACGGGCAACTAATGCTGCATGTGAAGTCATACCTCCACGTGCGGTTAAGATTCCCTCTGATGCATTCATTCCCTTTATGTCTTCTGGAGATGTTTCAACTCTAACAAGTACAACTTTATCTCCGTTGGCTGCCATTTTAACTGCATCTTCGGCACTCAGAGCAATTTTTCCTGAGGCAGCACCCGGCCCGGCATTCAATCCTTTAGTAAGAAATCTGCCCGCTGCAATCGCTTTCTTTTTCTCTTCTGGGTCAAAAACTGGCCTGAGTAATTGATTTAACTGGTTAGGTTCAATTCTCATGATGGCTTCTTCTTTGGAGATTAATTTTTCGTTCACCATATCAACTGCCATTTTAACGGCTGCGAAACCGGTTCGCTTCCCTACTCTGCACTGAAGCATCCATAGTTTTCCCTGCTGGATTGTGAATTCCACATCCATCATGTCTTTGTAGTGCTTCTCAAGAAGACTTCTGTATTTAATGAGTTCATTATAAATTTTTGGATTATCCTTTTTCAATTCTGCTATTGGCAGCGGCGTTCTTGTTCCGGCAACAACATCCTCCCCTTGTGCATTAAAGAGATATTCTCCATAAAATACGTTCTCTCCTGAGGCGGCATCTCTCGTAAACGCTACGCCGGTTCCGGAGTCCTCCCCCATATTTCCAAATACCATGGACTGTACGTTGACTGCTGTTCCCCACGACTCGGGAATGTTGTTAAGCTTCCGGTACGTGATGGCTCTGTCATTCATCCATGATCCGAATACTGCACCAATAGCTCCCCACAACTGCTCTTCTGGTTTTTCAGGGAAATTGTGTCCGGTTTTATCTTTGATAGCTTTCTTGAATTCTGCAACTAACTCTTTTAAGTCCTCAGTTGTAAGTTCAGTGTCAAGTTTAATTTTTCTCTTTGCTTTTTTTGCATCAAGTATAACTTCAAATGGATCGTGTTCATGCTTATCAACTGGTTTAAGTCCAAGAACCACATCACCATACATCTGTACGAATCTTCTGTATGAATCATATACAAACCTTGGATTGTTCGTTTTCTTTATCATCCCCTCTACCACTGCATCGTTTAGTCCAAGATTAAGAATGGTGTCCATCATACCTGGCATTGATGCTCTTGCTCCGCTTCTTACTGATAAAAGCAGTGGGTTTTTTGCATCGCCGAACTTTGCACTCATTGCTTTTTCAACTCGCTCTAATGCTTGCTTCACTTGAGCAACTAACTCCTTTGGATACTTGTTTTTATTCGCATAATAATATGTACACACTTCTGTTGTTATTGTGAATCCGGCTGGAACGGGTATTCCTATGTTAACCATTTCCGCTAAATTGGCTCCCTTTCCTCCCAATAATTCTTTCATCTGTGCCTTCCCTTCGGCTTTTTTTCCGCCAAAGAAATAGACATACTTTTGTTTTGTTGCCATTCTTACCTCCGTTATGTTGATTTATTTCGTAACTGCAAATTGTTCTTAACTTCAGTTACTCGGTTTAATATTATATTATTTATTTCTTTTTCATTATCAAATCTGATTTCTATCTTTAGATAAAAAATATCGATATCATCCAGTTCCTTTAAATAGGAAAATAATCTTACCGCGTCTTTTTGTGTGGTTATCACAGAGTGCACATTCAATGCATAAAATTCTTTCCTGATCCTTTTAATATCATCCTCAGTATAAAACTTGTGATCCCTTAACACTATATGGTTTGCTGTTTCAATGTTTATCTTCTTAAGTGCATTAATAAAGGAATATGGATTTGCAATTCCACTCACTACCAGACTTTTTTGTCCCACGAATTCTTCTGGTTTGTAATGAAGATTGCTTTTCAGGTCCACAAACCCAACTGTTTCATAGTAACCATTAAAAACTTTTTTCCCCTGAAAGTGCCTTGTTGTGCTTTCACCAATTTGAGCTATCTCCGAAAATTTTCTGTTTATCACAATAACGTCCCCCCTCTTCACTGACTCAATCGGTTCCCGCATGTTCCCCGTAGGTAACATCATCCTTCTGTAACGATTTGATGTTATTAAATGCCTCTGCTCAAAAATCACTACGTCAAGATCACGATTGATCCATCTGTGTTGAAACGCATCATCAAGTATTATCACATCAATCTCTGTTTCTTTTAATAAACGCTTGGCACCATAAACTCTGTTCTCTGAAACTGCCGCTGGTATACGGCATTCAACCACACATTGAAAAATTTCATCCCCGCTCTTCTCTACGCTTGTAAGAATTTCTCCCTTTTTTGACACCAACAGATATCCCTTTGATTTCCTTCCATATCCTCGGCTAAGTATCGCCGGTCGGTATCCCTTTGATTTTAATAGTTCTGCTATATAAATAGTCAAAGGTGTTTTTCCTGAGCCCCCAACTGTCAAATTTCCTACTGAAATAATCGGAACGGATACTCGCTTCGCTTTAAATACTCCCTTGTCAAACAGAAAATTTCTGAACCTTATGATCAATTCATAAATCGGTGTTAATGGTATCAATACTATCCTGATCAGATCAAGAAATTTCATGCGGCAAATACTCCGGCATTTCTTTGCATCGTTCTCAATTTCTCACCGCATTCAGCAATAACAGACGACGTTTCTTCGTAGCTCGCATCTTTATTGATCATAATCGGTTCCGAATATATGAGCCTGACTTCAGAAAAAGGCTTCGGTATTTCAAACTCATCCCAGCTCTTGAGCACATATTTACTTTTATAACCTACCCCTAATAGAATCAACGGTACTCCGCTTTTTTTCGCCGAGACTACCGCTCCTGCTTTTAACTCTTGTCTCGGTCCTCTTGGTCCGTCAGGTGTGATACATACACATCCTTCAAATTTTGCGTAATCCACCATTACCCCCAAGGATACTTCTCCCCCTTGAGAACTTGATCCTCGCGTTACTTTGTAATTCCACCTCTTAAGGATTCTTGCAAGTATCTCACCATCTTTGCTTTGACTGATTATCCCAAGCATCCTCATATTCCTGTGCATATACCATGGAATTAGCATCGTACCGTGCCAAAAAGCTAAAATGAAATTTTCACCCCTGTTCCTTAGTTCTCTTATACTCTCCTCGTTTTTTGCTTCCACCTTGTATGTTTTGCACAACAGATTAATCATTGTATAAAGAAGATGATTCCCTAAAAATCTCAGAACTCCGGATTTAAATTTCTTCAAATTCATCCGATTAAACTCGCTATCATTAATGCAGATCTCTCTGAAGCCGGCTCTTCTCCTAAAACTGTTCTTGATTTAAGTAATTCTTTTTTTATCTCCTCGCTCCTGGCCATAACTTCTCTCCCGCGGGTATAAATTCCGTTTTCCGTTAACTCACCTTGAATTAATTCCGGGACTACAGTCTTCCCCATAACAATATTTATCAATCCTATGTTTTTAAGCTTGACCAAGGTCCTCCCAATTAAATAAGTCAGGGGGTTCGCTTTATAAACTATTACCATGGGTAACCCCATTAAACCTGCTTCTAATGTTGATGTCCCCGATTTTACAATTCCAAGTGTCGCGTATTTCATAAGTTCATAAGTGAATCCTTTAATCACTTTCAGCTGATTATCCGCCAATAATCCTTCAAAGATTTCTCTTTCAATTCCCGGTGAACAGTTCACAACAATCTGAAGATCGTACTCTTCCGCCAATCTTCTTGCTCCCATTATGATCACCGGATACATTTCAAGGACTTCTTGCTTTCTGCTCCCCGGTTGTACAAGTAATATTCCTTTCGAGCTATCCAGATTATTTTCTATATAAATCCTGTCTCTCTCAGTAAAGCAATAATTATTTATCCTTTCAACTAACGGGTGTCCCACATAATCACAGTCCACACCATTATCTCGGTATAATTTTTCTTCGAATGGAAGAATTACCAGCATTTTATCCACTAATTTTTTGATCTTCGTTATTCTTCCTCTCCCCCATGCCCATATTTGTGGAGAGATATAATATATTATATTAACTCCTTCTTTCTTTAAACTCTTCGCAAGACTCAGATTAAATCCCGGATAGTCAATTAATACCGCATGCTTGATCCCCTGGTTTCTGACATGAGTAATTATTTCTTTTTTTACTCGCTTAATAAATGGAAGATGCTTGATCACTTCTACCAATCCCAGAAAAGACATTTTACTTACATGATACATCAGATTAACCCCCTCTTTTTGCATCTCATCGCCGCCTATTCCTGTAAAGGCTACTTCTGGCTTAAGTTTTTTGAATGCATGAACAAGTGCCGATCCATGCATATCTCCTGATACTTCGCCGGCTATTATCAATATTTCACTTCCCATTTTTTATCTTCTTTATACTCTTAAAAAGACAATCTTCTTAAAATGTGAATTAGCACAATGGTGATGATTACTATCGTAATGGCTTGCAGTGTTCTTCTTTCAGATTTTAATGCCTCTTTTATTTCCTGCTCTGGTTGACGCAGATTTTTATTTTGATATTTTGTCAGCCTCGGAATGAATCTGGGAACATTTTTATAGTACTCCTCATATTCTTTTCCGAATTCTTTTTTCAGGTACTCTTCTTCTTCTTTTACTATCATATAATACTGGAATACAAAATAGATTAACCCGAATATCTGGAAGTAAGGGAAGATAGCAAACGACATAACCCCTGCTCCGGTATAGATCAGTATGTTCCCCACATAAAGAGGATTTCGCACATATCCAAATGGCCCACTGATAACTAGATTAGTCCCTCCGACTTTCCCTGTTGTCCTCGTCTCGCTCCCCGCATAACTCACTCCCCAGAATCTGATAAACTCTCCTGTCAATATCAGTATAAACCCGGTAACTAAACTCCAAATGTTTGAATCCTGAAATACTAGCATTAAAATTACAAACGGTATAGGAGTATAACTTCTGTTTGTAAATAGAAATTTTGTGAGTCCTGATTTTTGTTCCATTAGTTTTTGCCTTTATTTTCTTTCCTTTTCCTACCCCAACAAATATACACTGCGCCTTTTTAATCCTGCTTGATGCCTTCTTTTTAGCCTCTTTCTCAATAACATTTCCGTCATTTTTCTTCTTACATCACTGAATGTCTCGAATTGTGAATAAGGAATCTTTTCTTTCTCACAGAATTTCAGCAAAGTCTCTTTCGCAAATATAAAATCACAATATTGTGCGGGACATCTGTCACTGCTCCCGTTACCTACATATATGGTATATTCATCGTCTCCACTGTACATCAATAAGTGATTGCGTTTGCAGTTCGCACAATCTCTGCATTCCTCATCCCTGTATGGATAATCCGTTTTCATGTCTGCGTTGTCGGAGTAAAACAGTTTGTTTGAAAAATATTTTATCCCCTTTATTTTCTCTTTCTCGAATATCCTCTCTATATAATAGTCGAATCCATCGCTTAACACATAGAACTCTATCTTGTTCTCACGCAGATATTGAACAAACTCATGAAAAGAAGGATCAATTTCCATTGTTTCAATAAAGTCATCCAGTTCTTTTTTCGGTACCGCTGGCAGCAATTTGAAAAGTTCTTTCCATCCTTCACTCCCGGAAATTTCCCCTGCGTCAATTCTGTTTACTACTGGTCCAATCTTCTCCATATCTCCGAAATTTAAGAACATCGATGCCCCGACATCTTTCAATGTGATGGTTCCGTCAAAATCTATGAACACTTTTATTTTTCTGTCCTCTGTTAACATTCCTGTCGCTTTATTTTGCAATTACCATCTTTTTTACATCTACGAAATTTCCGGCAACAAATCGGTAAAAGTAAACTCCCGACGGCAAATCATCTGATTGAAATATGTAATTGTTCCTGCCAACTTTGGTATCCGTTAATTCTATTTTCTTTATTTCTTCCACTCTGGAATTGTATATTTCAATTCTTACATTCCTTTTTGTCGGTAGATAAAAACTTATTGTTGTAGTCGCGGAAAACGGATTTGGTACATTCTGATACAGGAAAATATCTTCTGTATCCCCGGCAATATAATTCACTCTGGCTATGTCTGATACCTGCTCAATCCCTCTTCTGTCTACTCTCACTACCCTGTAATATACTGTGCCGCTCTCTTCCGGTTTGATTTTATATTCATACTTTCCGGTATTAATAAAAACATCTGTCTCTATTGTTCTTAGCGTTATCCATTCTTCATCACCCTCCTCATCCCATTCCAATTGCTCAATCCTGTAAAACCTTACATCCGCTTTCCCTCCTACTTTCCAGCTTAATTTTACTGAATCTCCTTCAACTCTGGCAGAAAAATCAAGAATTTCCGACACATAAATACTGTTGCTGAATATTCTCTGACTGTACAGCCCGGCACCCCTTCCTCGCTTTTCCTTGAATACCGCTATCACACCATCATTTTGATCCCTGCAAATTGACAGATAACTCTTTTCTGAGTTTTCATTTACCGCAATTGGAATCCCATCCCTTGGCCACACCAACTCCCCCCTCTTATTGATTCTCTGAGCATATAGATCCGGTTTCTTTTTGGGTTGTCTTGAATCAAACCATGCTATTATTACCCCCCCTTGATTATCGGCTACTAAATTCTGTCCAAACTGATCTCCGTTTAATCTCATATAACTTACTCCCCCTGTTTCCCATCTTTCTTTTCCTTTTAACCAGAATTTTTGTACGAAAATATTCCTGTCTGACTGGTTTTCATTTATCCAACTTGTTATAATTGTTGAATCACTCGCTAAAATTGTTTGTGGATTGTAATTGTTCCCCTTCATCTTTGTCATTTGTTTCCCGTTCGCATCCCACAAAAGTCCTCCTCGTTCACTAAATATCTGATGGAAAATATTCTTTTCTTTTTCCTGTGTTTGCCATACTGCATATACAAGCTCAGAATTTAGCAGTATTGCTTTATAACTCAGTACTCTCGTTTTGTTCCCTGATAATTCCAGCGCTTTCTCATCCCAGTCAAGACTGTTGTCTCTTAAAAGTTTCTTTACAAATATTTTGTTCTTTCTCTCTGCATACTCTGCCCAAAGCATATATGCTTCTTGCTTGATAGTCGCTAGCACTGTCGGAATACTCATCTGGTTCGAACTTGAATCTATTGCTTCTCCGCTCAGAGGAAATTCATTTTCCCCTATAGCAGTCATTTTTTGCAATCGTAATCTGAAACTATATTTCCCGGCTGGTATTTTTTCAATATATAAAAGATAACTCGTTCCGTCAGGGTCTGTTGCTACTGAATATTCAATTATTTCACCATTCGTTTCAATAGCTTTTTTCCCGGATTCTCCCCATATTAAAAATCCGCTTTTATCAACTCTCTGGGCATATAGTTCTCCCTTTCTGTCCCTGTTATACTCTTTCCAGATTATTACCGTCGAATGATTCACTGCATTTGACACTACCGGTTTCTCTTTTGCAAAAACCCGGTTGCTGACTCTCTTCCCGTCTGCTCTGAAGCTTACTTTTCCGTTGAGATCAATGTGCTGATAATATATCTCGGATCTGCTTCCGTCAATTTTATCCTGCCAGACAACAAACACTCCCCCATCTGGATTCTCGCTTGTCACAATGTCTTTCGGATTCTTTACATCCTCAGCAATTTGGTTGTTTATTGCCGGATCGTTTACCCATTGTGCCTGCATCAATCCCGATAGAAGAGTATTTGCTATAAGTAAAAATATCCAAAATGTCGTACGGAATAACTTGTTCTTATGCAACAATATTAACATCCTCATTAAATCTTACACTTACAAGTTTGGATACCCCCTCTTCCTGCATTGTAACCCCATATAGTGTCTCGCAGGCTTCCATCGTTCGCTTGTTATGAGTAACCACAACAAACTGCGTGTTAATGCTGAACTCTTTTAGAATTTTTGTGAACCGGTCAACATTTGCATCATCTAGTGGCGCGTCAATTTCATCCAGAATACAAAATGGACTCGGCTTTACAAGATAAATTGCAAACAACAAGGCTATTGCAGTTAATGTTTTTTCCCCTCCGGACAGTAATTCAATTGATGTCGGTCTTTTCCCCTTGGGTTTCGCTATTATCTCAATTTTCCCTTCAAGAGGATCGGCAAATTCTTCGAGTTTTAAATCTGCTTCATCTCCCGGATTAAAAAGGCTTCCGAATATCTTAATGAAGTTCGTCCTGATTTTTTCAAATGTCTCCGAGAAAAGTTTTTGAGCCGTTGCGTTTATTTCTTCTATTGTCTTTGCTAAATCCTTTTCCGATTCCAGCAAGTCGTTCCTCTGCTTCTGCAGAAATTCCATTCTCGCTCGCTCTTCTTCAAATTCTGAATATGCAAGCAGATTGATCGGTCCCAAATTCTTTATTTGTGTCTTTAATTGCTGAACCTGATCTGTCCTGGCTTCAAAATCAAATGTTTCGTTATCATCAAACGCTTTTAATTCAAGCGGTAACGAATAGTTCTCTTTAAGATGCTCTTTTATGTTCTCAATTTTCATGTCTAATTCCCTCAGTCTTATCTCAAATGAGTGAATTTGATTTGAGAACCCCTCCCTGTCATCGCGGAATTTTTTCTGACTTAATTCTAAATTGTTTATCCTTCCTTTGACTTCCCTGTAACCCGCGTCTATCTCTTCCTTTTCTTTCTCTAAAACACTCCCTCTTTCAGATGCACCATCAAGATTATAACTGTTCTCATCCGCCACCGCTTCAAGGGTTATTAGTTCTTCTTGGTACTTTGTAATATCATTCTCTCTCTTGGCTATGGATTTCCTTGCATTATCTAGCGACTCATATCCAAACGAAATTACGTTATCGGCATTTTTCCTTTCTCCCGCTAAACGCTCTAATTCAAGATTTAGTCTGTTTGCACGGTTCAGGTGTTGATTGTATTCAGTTTCTGCCACCCTGACTTCTTCTTCATATTTTTCTCTTTGGAGTTCAATAGCCTCCTTTTCCCCCTTCTTCGTGGTCAGAAATTGGCTTAACGATTCCCTTTCATTATCTTGTTTGTTGGACGTGATAATTAAATTCTGAACCTCCCCTCTTGTCTTTTCAATTTCGTCAATCGTTTTTTTCTTTTCGTATTCAAACTGCCCGATTTGCTTCTCAACATTCGCCAGATCATTTATCAGTATCCTCCCTTTCTCCGAAAGCACCCGGAGATCAATCTGCCCGATTTCCTTCTCTACATACTCTATTTCCTTTATGATTGCACTAAGGTTATTTTGTCTGGCCGGTACTTCTTTCCTTAATGTTTCAAGTAGTTGTTTTCTTCCTAATAGTGTATCATCAAGTTTGGGTGCTGATCCCCCTTCAATTACTCCGCTCGCTTCTATAAAGTCCCCATTTAAAGTCGCATATCTGTATTCTGGATATTTTTTTGCAATCGCAAATGCATTCTCCAATGTATCAGCAACAACAATATCTTTAAGTATCCTTCTGAAAAATGGTTTCCATCTCTCTTCGCTTTTAATTACGTTCTCTGCCCAATTAATAAAACCCGGTTCCCTGGCAGCTTTATTTTTTTTTCTCTTTATAAAATATCTTTTCAACCGGTTGCTAAAACCACTCTTCGCATCTTGGTCATTGCTGTAAATATAAAATGAGGCTTTCCCAAAATTGGACATCTGTAAATACTCAACTCCCCGTTTCACCTCTTCAATCGATTCAACCAGTATATTGTTTAGATTATTTTTCAGTGCGGCTTCAATCGCAAAACGGTATTCATCGTCAGCATCACCAATGTTGGCTAACAGGTTTTTCTCCCCTCGGTTCCAACCTTCATTTTCAAGCAGCGCTTTTGCCCCCTTCGAAAATCCCTCAAGGTTGTCAATAAGATTCTGTAAAAACTGTATCTTTTCTTTAACAGAGTTTATTCCGGTCGTCTCTTTTAGCTCTTCCCCCTTTAACTCATTCAGCCTTTTTTCTAATTCTTCTTTTTCCCTTTGTTTTTCTGCATAAAACTCTTCTGCCTCTGCAAGTTTTTTCTCTACATCTTGCTTATCCTGTTGAAGTTCTTCCAAATACCCCACAGTCTTTGCCATGTTCCCCGTTAGGTTCTGTATCCTCTCATTCTGTGTCGTGATTTCGCTGTTCGTTCGGTTCAAACTTGTAACCGTATTGGTTAATTCACTCTCCTTTGTGGTTATCTCTTTGAATTTTTGAAGCGATTCATCTGAATATTTCTTAAAATTGATCTTCTTTGCCTCAAGATTTTCCTTCAGACCACTAACCAGTTTAATCAGTTCCTCTTTTTCTTTTTCTTTTTCGGAAATCTGATTAGTGATATTAGTTAACTTCCCCTTGCTTTCTTCTATCGTCTCTTCAATATTTAATATTTCATTATTCAGCTCTTCTATTTCCTGTGTATACTTATCTATGTTTTGCTGAACAGATTTCCTTCGCTCTTCCGTCACGGATAACTTCTGTTGAAGCGAGTGTATCCTGGCAGTGTTTTCCGTTATCTCATTTCTTTTTGCACCTAGTTGCACTTCTATTTCATTTAGCTTCACCTTTATTTCGTTAATCTCGTCATCCAGTCTTACAAGTTCACTCTCACATTGAATTTTCGACTGAGCAACTTCTTCCCGTTTTAATTTTAGCTCCCCCTTTTCCTTTTCATAAAGCGCATTCTCTCTTTCAATTAATTCGATTTCAAGTTCCCTCAGTGAGGTTGCCAGCGCATTATGTTTATCTGCCCTTTTTGCCTGTCGTTCCAGCGAACTTACTTTCTTCTCCACTTCACTCACAATGTCATTCACCCTTGTCAGGTCTGTTTTAACATCATCAAGCTTTTTAAGCGTCAGGCGTCTTCTTAATTTGTACTTGTTTACCCCCGCCGCTTCTTCAAACATTACTCTTCTCTCATCGGCTCGGTTACTTAAAATGGTCTCAACCATCTTTAACTCAATTACCGAATATGCATTTGAACCCATTCCTGTATCCATAAACAGATTCGTAATGTCCTTTAGTCTGCAGAGGTTCTTGTTTAGCAAATATTCGCTTTCCCCGGATCTGAATATCCTCCTGGCAATTGTTACTTCCGAAAACTCTGTTGGCAATATCCCCTTGTCATTCTCAATCGTTAGCGAGACTTCCGCCATCCCCATGGGTTTCTTGCTTGATGTTCCGTTAAAAATAACGTTCTCCATCTTGTCGGATCTTAAAGTACTGCTTTTTTGCTCTCCAAGCGACCATCTGATTGCATCAACTATATTTGTCTTCCCACACCCGTTTGGTCCGACTATTGCCGTCAGCCCGTGGTTGAAATTAACAACCGTCTTTTGCTGAAATGACTTGAATCCTAATATCTCTAATCTTTTTAAATACACTTTATACTTCTTTGATCTTGAATTCTTTTATTGTATGGAACAAATAATCCCCCCCCGAATTACTGTACTGCATTACCAGATAAACTACCGCAACTATAACCACCAGCACTAAAAAACCCGTTATATACACTCTCCCGGGAATTACGTCATATATAACATGCATCCCCTTTAATAATCTGTATATAACCAGAAGTCCGAATATTGCCAATATTATATACAGATAAACCACCAGTATATCCGCAGCAATCAGTCTGTAAAGCACTATCGCCAGCGGTATGGATAAAACCATTGGCAAAAACGACCACACCCCCGTATAGTATGCATTACTTAAATATACTTTATTCATCACAAACAACGAGCCGGTTTTTATTACCAACCCCACAAATGCCTCGAAAACAAATGAGAATGCTGACAAATAAAGCGTTGCCTCTATCGGATTCCATGAAAGATAACTTATTATATTCATTAGTTTTGTATTCCCGACAGAAACAAGCAGTTTCTCCAGGAATACACTCTCCCTCAAACTGAATAAAATGCTGCTCGTTATCAGTCCCATTACCCCCGCAACAATTATCGCCAATAGCGTTGTGTGAAATCCCGAGATAATTCGCATATCTCTTATATCTGCAAAAAAATTGTATGGCCTGATTAACGCCCTCGATGCGTCCTCCCTGAATCTTCTCGTTGAATTAGCAAGAAATCCTAAAAATAGCGCAAGCCCCAATCCGAAAATTATAAACACCATTGGCGAGTCATCTTTCTTTATCCCTAACGGAATTGTTACCTTCTCCGAGTTCTGAAGCTTCGAAGTGATTACCTTGTAACTTAATCTGCTTGTGTTTCTGTCCGTTCCAAGAATGCCAAGTTTTATCAATCCCTCTTCGTTGTATCCGCTCACTAATGAATTATAATCCCCGTAATAATCAAACATTGTATGACAAAAATATCCCGCCCCCTTCGTTTCTTCCTCATGTGTTATTAACTCATCAAAAAACTTCGCCTGTGCTTCATACGTGTGTGGGTTCGTGTACCCGCTCGAATGTCCGCCATTTGCCGTATATCCCGCTTCACCAATGAACACCTTCCCCTCTCCCCATTTTTCCTTTAACGATTCATAATAACTCAACGCCTCTTTAACTGGAACATTTAACATCTCCACACCAATCATATCAAGCAAGTTCTCATTTACCTCATAATTGATAAACGATGCATATATCATTTTGTTATATCCCGAGCGCACCTCTTTATACATGTTATTAAGATAGTACAAATGCGCTTCTGATGTCCCAAGATACCCTGTCCCTAGTCCAACCCCCGCAATTACCGTATAGTTATTATACGCCTTTAAAAATCTCGTCAGATAATTTTTACTCCTGTCAAAGAATAAATAATCTTCTGCCAGAGTCTCTGGAACTGAATTAAGCGGCACCTCTATAAAAGCCAGCAGCCCATATTTCTCGCACAGTGAAAGAAGATATGGATGGGGAGTTCTTCTCGCAAATTTTACAAAATTAAACCCTGTTTCTTTTATCAGTTTAATGTCCTCTTCCATCTCCTGATAATTCATAAGTCTTGTGAAATTACCGCTTCCCGGTATATACGTAACTCCCTGAATTTTGAACCCCGACCCGTTTAGCACTAATCCCTCTTTTTCAGATTTCAGCGAATAAAAGGATACCGTCTTAACAACCTCATCAACAACCGCCCCCCCCCTTAATAACTGCATCCTCAATCTGTAAACCATTGGTCTCTCCGGAGTCCATAACCTTACATTCCCCATTTGCAAAACCTGATTTACAGATCTCTCTTTGCCTGTTCCAATCTGCAGCATTTGACTTCCGGCAACTATTTCTCCACCTGTCGTGTCATTCACAATGGAGGTTTTTAACTCATACATGCTCCCGGTTGACCCCAGCGAATCATTCTTTTGTACAAATTGATTGTTTGATATCCTCGTGATTACTTTTAATCTGACACCGGAACTACCTGTTACCTCATAATTATACGACACATTATTCAAATTTACGCTCGGAATCACCCGGATATAAACATCTCTGAAAATCCCCCCATAACTTCTGGGAAATAGAAATCTCTGCTTTACCGGGATTGTCCCTTCAGGATCAAGTTTTGAACTTACCCTTACAGAGATAATATTCTTCTTCTTTTTGAGCAGGTCTTTCGGAAGAGGAAGCGAAAATGGATATTCTCCCCCGGTATGCTTAAAGATCAAACTGTTATTTATCGAAATATCCGCAGTATAATTGATCCCCAAAAAGTTTAATTCAAAATTATGATTCCCCAAATATTGCTCGGGAATTTCAAACGCCTTTTCATACACCAAATCCCCCTCTCCCTCGAAAACTGAAGGAACTCTTACTCTCGTTTTTCCTTTCTTATCGTCCTCATAATTATAAACACTCCAACTCCCGTTTAATACTATCGTCTTCCGTACCGAAGAACTCTCTATAAAGCTGAATTGCGTCTCTTTCTGTGAATAATCTGAAGGCTCTTTGAACTTGATCTGTGTGAATATGGATATGTATGTGGCTAATACAATTACAACAGTTAGAAATACATCTCGTCGAATCGGCATTAAAGGTACATTTCCTAAAGATTTTAAAAATTTCAAACTGTAAATATACTACTTTTGGTGGGGGGAAATCAACTTAAAAATTATCCCATTTCCCATTTATCTCTTATTTTCCCAATATTCCCCTAACCCTTCTTCACTTCTCCACTTACCCCCCATTCCCTCCCCTCTTCCTTCGATATGAATACGTAGTGAATACGTACTGAATACGTACTAAAGCCGTGGTGAATACGTACTGAACTCGATCTCAACTCCCTCTACCCCCATTTTATCTTTACTATTTCAACACCTTTTCACTCAATTCCCCCCAAAAAAAACCTATTATTTAACCAAACTCATTTTTATTGTTCTTATCTGCTTTCCAATGCTCAGTTCACATATGTACATCCCTGACACAAGCCCTCTCCCGTCAAATTCTATCTCATAACGCCCCGCTTCCTGCTCATTATTCACTAATTCTGCCACTTCCTTCCCCAAAATATCGTAAATCCTCAATCTAACCATTCCTCGCTCAGGCAATTCATACTGTATCATTGTTGATGGATTAAATGGATTAGGGTAATTCTCATACAACTTAAAACCTCCGGCAACCCCTTCCACCTCTTCTGTACCGGATATAAAATCCCCCATATAATTGAACTTCATTGCATCAAAAATCATTTGTTGTCCTGCCACTCCTGTCGCATCTCCTAATCTCACATATCCATTCCCTGTCGCAAGAAAATTAAACTTTCCTAACGAAACCCACTGACTGGCATATATCTTCTGATTAATCACTACCGTATCCATCCCGTCCTTGTGAAAAACTTTGTAAATCACCTTCGTAGCATTCGAAAAAGGTATATATACCGAAACCTCATAAGCGCCGTCCCGGCTCAACTTTGGCTTCCACGTAGCATAACATGTGTCCGTATGTGTCGTCCCATTTGAAAACGCATACCACATATGATTATTTGCATACCCGACATTCCTGTCGTACCACCTGAACATCGTTGCCGGATATTTTGTGTGAAGATAAAATCCTTTATCTAATTGCCCGTCATCAACCACCGAATCAGCCGCTCCAAAAATTCCAAACCTTGTCTTTATCCCCCAGGGCACTCCGGTTAGATTCTGAAATCCGTTATTGTAACCCGGCCAGTCGTATTTTACATTCTTTCCGGACCAGTTGAAGTATCCCGTATTTTTATTCCCATATGGATCGTTGAAAATCAGCGTCCTCTCCTGATGTATCCCATGCCCAACAATTATATGCCCTGCGGTTGTAAGCATTACACATAAAGTATAAGGATAATTGGAGTTTATTTCTGATATCACTTCTTCATAGGTTGGTGGTTCCTTAAACTCCACTGAGACTTTGTGGTTTGCTAACCATCCGCTCATTTTTGTCCTTGGACTGCCTCCCCTCCATAAATACCCATGCCCTCCCCAGGCTGGATTCCCGTTTGGATCATCCACCTGTAACTCATATGCTCTCTCACCATACCTGTACTTCTCCGCTACATACCTTCCCCAATTATTATAATGAGGTGACGGCTTCGCACAATATCCTTCCCATTTTGGAAGAATATTAAAATATGCAAGCGTCATCACCCCTGCCGTAGCCCCGCATGATGAATGCCCGTTATGCCAGTCCGGTGTATCATAAACTTGATTCACATATGGTATATCAAGAGTTTTCACTTCCTCTCCATTCCCTTGAATTTCATAAAATTTTATGGAGAGTTTTGGTTTTATTCTTTTCTCTTGGTCTGGTAATCTAAAATCATTGAAATCAAATCCCCTTTCAATTATTTCTCCCCCTTCATAATTATGGTAAATCACTCTCTTTCCATCAATTGAAAACGTCGGTTCCATTAAGTTTTCTTTTCCGGCAGTCAATCGCTTTAATTCGGTTCCATCAAATTTCGAAATATAAATGTCCGATCCCTCCAAAGTCATGTCTGTTATCACCTTACGGTCAAATATCAGATACTCCCCATCAGAATTCCAGGTTGGATTATCCCCTGTTCCAAGTTCGTAAGTACTTCCTGTCTCTATATCATAAACCAACAAATCCCCCGTAAAACTTCTATACACAAATCTCTTCCCATTCTCAGCCCATTCTGGATAGAAATACCCCCCCTTATCAGTAATCTTTCTTTTATCCCCCTTCAGTAAATTATAAAGCCATAAATTGTCGCTCAAATCATTAAAAACCACATAATTCAAGTCTGCCGAAACTGGTGCTATGTTTGAATAATGCCCGATATCATATATTTCTGCCTTTTCGTCCCTGATCACCACCAGTTGTTTATCCACCATAAATGCATAAATTCCCCCTTTCGCAAAACTCACCTGCCCGCATTTATCTCCTTTTTCCCAAACCTCAGTTATTTTACCGCTTCTCAGATCATAAATTGCAGGCGTTTGTGATCCGTCCTCCCGGATTTTTTTGTACCCCAGTAAATTCCCATCTGCATCAACACTATAGAACTTCCCGCAGTTCGGCGACTCAACTATCTTTTCCACATCATTTCCACTTAAAAGGTACAACCCCGAACCCATATTATCCGAAAAAACAAGCCCATGCCTCGTTTCCCTGATTTCACTCAGATAACCTGATTTTTCAATCTCATATTGGTTCTGGCTGAATATAGTACCAACTATCAAGAAACTAATTATTACAAAAATTTTCATCATTTATTCCGGTTTATTTTCTAAGTTATATCTTTTCTCAAATGCCTTAACATCAAACTTTCTTGCACACCCGTTATAATTCATATATCGGATCTTCCCGAAAATCTCCCTTTCCACCCAGGCTCTGTCATGAATTCCCCCTATCGACCACGCAATCCCGCAGTATCCGTTCGGGTCCCTTCCGTCCAGTTCATACTTATCATTCAGATATATCGCAATTTCAATAGCCGCTTCCGGCGAGTCCGTCCATTCCAGAATCTTCTTCGCCCAGTACATCCTCATATAACTGTGCATCTTCCCCTCAATTTTCATCTGGTTCTGCGCCGCATTCCATAACGCATCATCAGTTCTTGCTTCCTCAAACTCATCCCTTGAATACAAAAACACCCTTTTGTCTTTCCGGTGTTTATTCAACGTCTCTTTTCCCCAGTCCTTAAATCCTTCAAAGGAATCATAGTTCTTGTTGTAATAACAAAAATTATCCGCTAATTCTTTCCGCACAATCAGTTCTTCAAGAAAACCTTTACTCCCCTCATCATTTACCCCCGTTTTGTTCACTTCCAGCGCTATCCTCTGCGCAGAAATCTGTCCGAAATGTAAATATGGCGACAACCCCGATAAACAATCCTTGTTCGGGTCATTCCTCTCCGTCCCGTAACATTCCAATCTCTTCCCAATAAATTCCTCCAGCATCTTCACCGCACCATCTTCACCCGGCTCAATCCCCTCCACCGGCTTCACATCGCTGTTCACCTTCATATCCTTGATCACCCCTTCCCAATCAGTTCCTGCTCTCTTTTTCCCGGCGTTCACCTCAGGGAATGTTGGCAGTTCCGGATACTCATCCAGATACTGTGGAAGCAATTTCAATATCTTCGGCCTTATAGTATATGCGGCAAATTCCTCCTTTTGCGATGTCACCCATACCGGAATCACATTGTGGCCATCAACATCATAGAACGGAATACTTATTTTTTCAAACACCCCCTTCTTCCATTGTCGCTTAATCTTTAAGGGATCAAAATCAGTCACCAGATAACCCGCTTTGCTTTTATCAATAAACTCAGGGATTGCTTTCACAGGATCCCCATTTAGCAGCTCAAAAGGGATATTCTTTTTTCTCAATCCCTCTTCCACTTGTTTAAGCCCCCTCAGCATGAAATCATATTGCCTTAACGTTGCCCCTAAAAATCCATCCGCCAGACAAAAAACCACCTTTAGTCTCAGCCCCTTTTCATTTGCAAGATTCGCCGCAAATATCAGCCCCCAGTTATCATTCACCCTTTGTTCCCTGCTCATCCAGTAAACAACGCACTCCCCCCTGATATCGGGCACCCGCCCTGATAACTTATCTCTGTTTAACAATCTCGCACGATCAGGAATCAATCTTCTTTCCTTTAAGATTTAGTAATTCTAAAATCCTTTTCGGGTCATCAATTATGTAATCCGGTCTCTCAGCCTCCAGAAAACTTTTCTCTCTGTAACCATAAGTCACCGCAACCGTCTTCGCCCCCACATTATGCCCGCATTGCACGTCAAACTCAGTGTCTCCTACCATCATCGATTCCTCTGGTTTTACCCCCAGTTCTTTACAAAGATAATAATAAGGTGCCGGATCCGGCTTCACCGGTATCCCGTCCCTTCTCCCCATAATAAAATCAAAATATTTTGTCAGCTCAAATGCCGCAATTACCCTCTCCGCCTGCTTCTGAGCCTTGGTAGTTAGCACAGCCATTTTATACTCACCTCTAAGCGCTTCAAGTGTCTCAACCACCTTGGGATAAACACTCGAATAACCGATAAAATCCATATAGTGACTTAAAAACGTCTTCAGAAACAAATCAAAGTTACCAACATTAATATTCAGCTCCCTGAAAATATCCTCAAAGTGGGCACCTATTCTTGCGTCAAGGTCCTCCTTTTTTATTTCTATTCCCAGATTCAGTTCTCTGAATGCTGCCGCCGTGGATTCATATATCGTTCTGCTCGAATCAATTAGTGTTCCGTCAAGATCAAAAACTAGTAATTTCAAATGCTCTTCCGTATAATAAAATTTAAGAAATAAAGTTAAGAAAACTCATCCAAAAACTCAAACCCTTTCCACCCCCGTTTTACAAAAAAAAATGCCCGTATTGATTGCTCAACACGGGCATATACTGTTTTTATTTATCACTTATTTATTCAATTCGGCAAGTACTGTGTCCTTGAGTTGTTTAGCATCGGCATCCACTCCACTCTTAAACCTTGCAACAATTTTCCCTTTTTTATCAACAACAAATTTTTCAAAATTCCAGGCAATTTCCCCCTGGCCTGTCACGCTGTTGTTCATCAGGCGTTCAAACAATGGACTTTTTTCGTCTCCCTTAACTTTGATTTTATCAAAAAGTTTAAATGTAACACCATAATTCGCCGAACAGAAATTTTGGATTTCTTCATTACTGTTCGGTTCTTGGTTGCCAAAATCATTACACGGAAAAGCTAATATTTCAAGTCCTTTGTCCTTATAATTTTTATACATAGCCTCAAGTCCCTTATACTGCTTCGTATAACCGCAATAGCTGGCCACATTCAGTATAAGCAGAACTTTTCCGTTAAAGGAAGACATTTTCACTTCATTTCCTTCCATATCAAGAACCGTAATATCGTTAACATTGTCCTTCAATTTAGTCTCTCCTTTTTTCTCTTGCGTTAAATTCACATTTGTCTCATACAAACTAACCATTCCCAGTGAAAAAATCACCAGTGCACCTATAATTGCTAAAAATATTTTTTGCATTACCGCTCCATTATTTTAAAGTTAAAACACTTAAAAATTAAATAAGTTCAATTTCCCCGGTATTGTTATGTAAGCAAAATCACAATCTCAGCAATAAAAAAAACTTTTTTGTTGCTTTCTTTTAATATTTTTATTAGATTAAGTTTGTCAAAGTGACAGTTTTGAAATTCCCCCCTCACTTTTAACTATCAAACGAGTTATTTTATCTCCCTTTTGAGTTAATCTAGGAGGCGTTATGTGTTCTTTACAATTCCTCAGGTTTAAAATAACGGGTTTTCTCTTCTTTTTGCTTTTAATCCTCGCCCAAACCGAACAAATTTATTCTCAAAGTAGTGCGAACTATACTTTCTCCACAAACACTGCCGGTTCTTTAATCCTTACTACTAATGCGGCGGTTATTGATTTATCTGGACAACCGAATCTTATCTCGAATAACTACTCTTCAACCAATGCAGCCAACCTTCCCATAGGTTTTGATTTTTACTTTATGGGTACCCGGTATGATACTCTTACAGTTGGCGCGGATGGACAAGTTGGACTGGGAAAACGTTCCCTTAGCGGTTCAAATGATAATAACTTGGTCCTTCCTCTTGGTCAGCCCCCCATTCTCGCCCCCTTCTGGGACGACCTAAGAACCGCAAAGTCTGGTCAGACCGTCCGAATGATAACCGTTGGTAGTCCCCCTAATCGCTGTTGTGTTATCGAATGGTATGCTTTAATAAACTCTGCATCAACAACCGCTGTTTATGACGGGGTTTTTCAACTCAGACTTTATGAAACCACCGGAGTTATTGAGTTTGTTTATGGAAAGATGTATGTCGGAACAACGTATTCAAATGTCACAGCTTCAATTGGTTTCACTGCCGGAACTACCGATAACAGCATGATTTCTGTAACTGATCTTTCAACCTTATCCGTTACAACCGTTGCCGCTGCTGTTGTAAACAATCTCGTTAATCATCATACTGCCGGACCAATATCTACTTTGAATAGCGAAGTTGAGGGAAGCCGAAGAACTTTAGTTTTTACCCCTCTCTCCGGAACCGTCTCTGCCCCAACCAATCTTACTTTCCCAACGGTCTATGGAACAAGCATACAATTACAATGGAATGACAATTCAACCACTGAAAGTTTCTTCAAAATTTATCGTTCTACAGACAACATCAATTTCACTCATATTGCCTCGGTCAACTCAACCACATCCGGTGGCACCGGAACAGCATATTCTTATTCCGCTGTTGGATTAACAGAAAACACAACCTATTACTGGCGCATATCTGCCGCAAATGAAGCATCCCCCGAAAGTGGTCTTCTGGCAGGAACTCAGGCAACTTCTGCATCCAGTCTCCTCTCCGGAAAGAAAACCGTTGGACCCTCTGGTGACTATGCAAGTCTGACTGATGCAATCACGGATATGCAGTTAAAGGGACTCGCCGGTAATTTTGAACTTGAACTCCTTGCAGCATACAATTCTTCAGTAGAAACTTTCCCGCTTATTTTTACTTCGATAAATACCTCTGTTTCAAAAACCTTAACAATATACCCCCACACCGATGCTGTGGGTCTTGTAATATCCTCAGATAATTATTATAAAACAATTGAACTCTTTAAACAAAATTACGTTACCTTCGATGGTCGCCCGGGTAAATCCGGCTCTTCAAAACAACTTACGATATCCAATACAAATCTTAACGGAATTGCTTTCCGGTTTTACTACAATTCCTCCTTCAATACTCTCCGTTATTGCAATTTTACCGGTGTCAACAATACTGCTTCTGCCGGTGTAATTTCATTTAATCAACCGGAGGGAAATCAGGGAACCAACAACAACACCATCGAATATTGCGATATTCACGCTGGTGCATCAACCCCCAATAATGCAATTTACTGCTATGGCCTTCCCGCTTCCTCAACAGCAACTAAAAATATAATTATTCAATATTGTAATATCTATGATTTCTACTCTGATGGGGGCACATCTCGCGGTATTTATCTTACAAACGGAACTGCCAGTTGGACAATTAAAAATAATTCGTTTTATCAAACCACTCCCCGTTATCCGGCATCGGGTGCCACCTTAATAACTGTAATTGAAATCTCAGATGGTTCTGCATACAACCATAAAATCTATGATAACTTTATCGGCGGCAGTGCTCCCCATCTCGGTGGTGATAGTATGTTTGTAATTGCATCTGCCACTCAGCGGATCCAGTTCAGAGGCATATTTATTAACACAGCATCAAACTCTTTGAACTCCATCCAGGGCAATAGAATAAGCCGCTTAAGATTCGAAGCTTATTCAAATTCTTATGGGGCAAATCTTTTCAGGGGAATTGAAACCAGTTATGGAATATATTCAATCGGGGATACAACCGCTAATATTTTCGGAGGAATTTCGGGAAATGATTCTTTAATTATTACGATAACTGGTTTTCAGGCCTGTAATATTCGCTTCATTGATTTGCATGACAGTCAGGGTGGATTTATAAATAATAATGTAATTGGCGCAATAAAATATTACATTGATAATACTCAGCTTACCTCTGTTTATGGAATATATACCGGCTCTGGTTTAAGTGCATCTCGGCCACAGACTATATATAATAATCAAATTGGAAATTTGACCACCTCCAACAGCATGCAACTTAATACAACCACAATACCTGTTGACCTGATTGGAATATTTGCTCAGTCTTATGGTGCTGGGAATCTGACAATTCAAAACAATACTATTGCCAACTTGTCTCATAATACCTCAAGTTCTCTAAGCTCAAGCAGAGTTTGCGGAATACAGGTTCTTCCACACAGCTGGTCGACAAATTATATACTGGATCTTACAATTTCTAATAATACCATTTGTAAACTTTCCTCAACCGGCCAGGGTGGCGGAACGGGAACATCCGCTTCATTAATCGGGATCCTAAACAAATATCAGCCGACTTCATCCTTAACGGTAAGTAAAAACACTATTTACAGTTTGCAGAACACTAACACCTCATTGGCTGTTTGGGTGATTGGGATTGCAAACTCGGATACAACTTCCCTTACACGTAACGTACAAAAGAATTTTGTCCATCATATTAGCTCATCTCTCACGAGTACCTCTGCTTACGTATCCGGAATATACCACGAAGGGAAAAACACCTGTTATGCAAATAACATGATCCAGCTTGGTTTTCATTCCGACGGAAGCACTGTTACAAATGATTATAACCTGATTGGTATTTACGATAACGGGAAACAGGCTAATATCTGGTTCAATACAATATATATCGGGGGTTCAGGAGTCGTTGCTGGCTCCTCCCTTTCCTCCTGTATCAAGAGAGCAACGAATACGAACACCGATAATTACAGAAACAATGTTTTGCAAAATAACCGGGCAAGCGGTAGCAAAACAATAAATCATTATTGCGTTGATTACCACTCGGTTACCAACCTGACTTCAGACTATAATATCTTCTATCCCTCAGGAGCCGGGGCATATTTAGGTTATATAGCAACTGTAAATTATCAGTCACTTTTCCCTTATCAGTCGGCAGTTGGACTCGATTTACACAGCGGATTAGGTGACCCCAATTTAGTCCTTCCCACTGGGAATATCACTGCAGTAGATCTTCATGTTGCTTCCCCGACAGCTATCGAGGCTTCCGGTGAAAATATTTCCGGAATAACCGACGATTTTGATGACCAGACAAGAAGCTCTTTAACTCCCGTTGATATTGGGGCAGACGCAGATAACTTCACTCTTACTGATGTTATTAACCCACAGGTTTCTTTTACCCCACTTGGCAACGGGAACACTAACAACAGAGTACTGAACAATTTTGCCACGATCACAGATAATGGAACTATTGCTGTAGGAGGCAATGCTCCAAGACTCTACTATAAAAAATCCACCGATAATAATGTTTTCGGTGATAATAATTCTTCAGCCAATGGCTGGAAATATGTTTCGGGAACAGCAAGTGGAAGCGTTTATAGCTTTATAATCGATTATTCATTGATTTTTGGAGGTTCAGTCTCAGAAGGAAACACTATTAACTACTTTGTCGCGGCTCAGGATCTGACTGGTAATCTGGCATCTCTCCCTCTCGGTGCAACAGGATCTGTTACATCAATTTCTGCGGCTCCTTCAACTCCTTACTCATATAACATTGTCCCCTCAATAAGTGGAACTCTGACTGTGGGAAGTGGTGGTACTTATTCAGGATTAACAACCGCAGGAGGGATATTTGAAACACTCAATAATCGAACACTAACTGGAAATATTGATATTAAAATTTTGTCTGATCTGACTTCTGAAACCGGTGACATTGCGCTTAATCAATTAAGCGAAGCCGGTTCCGGTGAAGAGTATTCCGTAACAATCTCTCCTAATGATGCTTCCGCAAAACTTATTTCCGGTAACAGCTCTGTCGCCCTTATTAAAATTAACGGGACTGACAGGTTAACAATTGACGGCAGTTTTGGCGGCTCAGGGAATTACTTCACTTTTAGTAATTCAAACACCAATGCTTCATTAATTAAAATATATAACGACGCCTCCTACGTAACCATAAAATTCTGTAACCTTAACAGCGCTACTCAGGACACCAATCTCGCAACTATCTACATTGATGAGGGAACAACAACCGGCAATCATGACATTGACATTGACGATAACCTCTTCGGAGATGTAGAAGTTGTGGTCGATAAGGATGGAACCAAAAATACTGAGGTCATTTATGTTCCGGCGAATGGAATCTATATCGAGTCTGGTAATGTCCCACAAAAAATGACACATAGGATTCGAATGCGCAGAAACCGCCATCGCCGCTTCAGGCATCGGGGTATCTACTCGAGAAGCGGGGGAAGTGAATTTACTATTTCTGATAATCACTTTTACCGCTCTTCTCCAATAACGGAAAACAATACCGTTGCAATAATTTCTTTGGAAGGCGGAGAAAATTCTTATGGTCATACAATAACGGGAAATAAATTGGGAGGATCTGATCAAAATTGTGCCGGATCTCCTTTTGTAGTAGGTGGGGACGTGGGATTTTCAGGCATTTATGTCTCATCCGGAACAACCGCTGTAACAACAATTGATAACAATACAATACAAAATATTATTCAAAGTAACAATAGCACAAGTAAACCTTTTACTGGTATTAAAACCGAAGGGGGTAAAGTTAACATTGGTACCCCCGGCAACGGTAACAGAATTGGCTCATTCACCAACTCTGCTCTTGCTATGCAGACTGAGGGAACCGGAACTACAACAGGTATAATGACGAGTAGCCAGGAAGTTCAGGTAGTAAATAACTATGTCTCATTGTGGCAAAATTCGGAAAACAGAGGGGTTGTGACCGGAATTAATGTGGATGGCGCTAACGCCGTCACGGCTACGGGAAACTTCATTGCGAATTTGGGCCCAATGAACGGTGGGGTTGCTTTGTCCTCAACAAGCGGAGTTGTCGGATTGACTTGCTTGTCCCCGGCATCAGGGTCCCCGGCATATTATGTGATCAACAATACGATTAGTCTTGGTAAACCGAACGGTTCAAACGCCGATTATACCGGATTGCTTACTTCAATTCAAAATGGAACATTTGTACTTGCAAACAACTCAGTCCATCTGGAAGGAACTACACACGGTTCAAACTCATCAGGAAGTTCATGTATGAAAAATTCTTACGGCTGGTCCTCATTTAATGCATCCTCAATAAACAACATTATTTATAACGGCAGAACCGGGGGTACTGGAGGACATTATGCTTTCTCAAACGATTCCTGGCCAACCGGAGCAACTGTTGTGCAAAATAATAATTTATATGTATCGCCGGATGCACAGAAATTTGCAAGAGACGGCACCGAAAATTACTCTTTCCCCTCCTGGAAATCCAGTTCTTTTGCAAATTATATGGGTTGGGATCGTTTTTCTATGTATTCCACTTCCGGAGGATTGGCCCCTGGGTCATTATGGTATGATCCGGCCGGACTTGATTACGGTCCAAACACCAATTCTCCATATTCTTGGGTTCTGAATGGACAGGGACAACCCACTTCGTATGTCCCCAAGGATATAAATGGACATAATAGAAGTACATCTGTCTTAACTGGAGCGACAGATATTGGAACTAATGAATTTCAATTAACTGTAGATCCTCCGGATATCCTAGGAACTCCGACTCCCACCCCGGGCGGCACCACTGAATTTCATTGGTACAACAAATTAGTCGCAGACGTAATCTGGGGGACTGACGGAACCCTTCCGGTAACAGCCACTATGATGGACTATGCTGGGACCAATCCTCCTAATGCAACGTCCGGTAATCCCAATGCTCAATATAGAAACGAATATTCCCGAATAAAACTTTATGGGGGAAACGGTTATACTTATGCGCTTCGGCAATATCTCGATCCCTCGAAAATAGGAAAAATAACCAATGCTTATAATCAAAAATTAGCAAGCTGGACCGGTTCGGAATGGGGCGTGTACACAAGCACAGCTTTTAATCCAAGTTATGGTTACCTTCGAACCAACTATATCCACGGACCCTCCTCGGAAGCAAATGCAACATATCTTTTCGCTGTCACTTCATCTGATAATCCTCTGCCGGTTGAGTTATCTTCGTTTACTGCAATTGCACATCAAAGGGATGCCGAACTCCGATGGACTACAATAACTGAATTCAATTTGGGATACTTTGAGATTGAAAGACATAATAGTTCAGGAATCTGGGTCCCGGTCGCAAGAATGAATGCGGCCGGTATGAGTAACTCAATTAAAGAATACTCTTACTGGGACAAACGTTTGAACACAGGAAAATTTACCTATAGACTTAAGTGCATTGACAACAACGGTGAATTTTCTTATTCTGATCTTGTGGAAGTTGAAATTGATAAACCTGCAACATTTGCGCTGATGCAGAATTACCCGAATCCGTTTAATCCGGAAACAAAGATTGAATTCAACTTACCTGTAAAAGCATTGATACGGCTTGAACTTTACAATATAACCGGAGAATTGGTTTATATAATCAGAGATAATATATTTGAACCCGGATTTCACTCCGTTCTGTTAAATACTAACAACGTCTCAAGAGGACTTGCAACCGGGGTTTATTTCTACCGCATGATTGCTCTCGATGAGAACAGGAAGTTGGTGTTTATGAGCGTTAAGAAACTTTTATATTTAAAATAACAGATAAAAAAGCTCTTGTATTGAATTCGCGAAGATTAAATGCTCCTGAAATCTTAAAGAAAGTAGGGAGCCCTAAAATAACTTTTTTTGTTATTGCTGCAATTAACATCTTAATTGATCGTTTAATCCCTCCAGAAAGAAGATTTCGTTATTCATTAAACCAGAGAATAAACAGGAAATGAAGCTTTCTCAGGCTAACTTGAATCTTTTAAGCATTTCGATAATTGCAGCAGTTATTTTTCTTTTTTACCTTAACAGCATTAACAATTCATTTAATTACGATGATGGTTACCTGATAGAAAACAATCCGAAGATTGAGCGGCTTGATAACTATATTTTCACAAACAATTGGTTCAGAACCTTTAACAATCGTTCATTAACTTATCTTTCCTTTGCTCTGAACTATAGCCTCGGAGAACTTAATCCTGAGGGGTATCATCTTTTTAATCTCGCAGTCCAAATTATTAGTTCCCTGGGAATTTACTTCCTTGTTTTAATACTTATTGGATTTGTTAAATGGAAAAAGCCGTTGATTCAAAGAGAAAGAGTCTTATTTCCTTTAGCTGCCGCACTGGTTTTTGGCCTTCATCCCATACAAACTGACGCCGTTTCATACATTACTCAGCGTATGGCCTCAATGGCCGGAATGTTCGTTATACTGTCCACCCTATCTTACGTACGTTTCCGTATTGCTGATAAGTTTTTTATAAAAAGTATATGGCTGGGGTTGTGTATCATTGCATTTGCAGGAGGTTTCTTATCAAAGGAGAGTGGATTATATGCTCTTCTCACTATAATGTTGGTCGAGTTTTTCTTTTTGCGAAAACGAGAGGGAAAGGAAACCGACTATTATCTTTACGGAATGATAGCCGCCTATGTTATTGTCCCATCAGTCTATTTTCTGGTTAACCCATTCCCATATCTTACAACTGACCATGGAGTGGTAGAGTATTTTTTTACACAACAAAAAGTGATCCTTACTTATCTGGGACTTTTGTTCTATCCTTTAAACCTGCACGTAGCTCACCTTGTAACTCCCGAAAAGTTCTTTTTTTCTTTTGCTGTTATTGGGCCGATGTTAGTTCACATCGGACTGACAACAGCTGGATTTTTTTTATATCGTAATCATAAGTGGCTTTCTTTTAGCATTTTCTGGTTCTACGCAGGTCTGATACTGGAGTCCTCCTTCTTTCCCCTTCCTTATTTTATGAATGAATACAGAGTCTATATATCTGCCGCCGGTTTTGCTTTTGCAGTCAGTTACGGATTCATTTATATCAGGCAATTAACAACCCGGAGTTATCCCCTGGTAATATTTGTGGTGCTGCTTATTTTCTACGGAATGCTTACAAGAGACAGGAACGAGGCATGGCAGGATCCGGTAAGTCTGTGGACTGATAATACTGAGAAGTCTCCCGAAAATCCGGAAGGGTTTAATGCTCTTGGCTATGCGCTCTATCAGTCCGGCCGATATATGTACGCACTGGAAGCGTTAACAAAGGCAATTCAACTTGATCCGAATTATTACAAAGCGGTCTTGAATAGAGGAATGGTTTATTCGGAACTTGATCAGGATAAATTGGCACTTGAGGATTTTGAGAGAGTCTTAAAACAGGACTCAACAAATTATTTGGCCCTTTCTAACAAAGGAACAATTCTGGCAAAGCGGGGAGACTTGGAAGCGGCAAAGCAGCATTATCTGAAATCTCTTAAAAGCAATCCCATATATTTCAGGGTTTACTATAATCTGGGACAATATTATTATGAAAAAAGCGATTATGACTCTGCTTACCTATGTTACACAGAGAGCATTAAGAACAATCCTAAGTTCAGAAATGCCTTTAATAATCGGGGAGTAGTATTAATGGAGCAAAAGAAGTTGGAAGAAAGTCTTGCGGATTTCTTTCAGGCTCTGAGACTTAGTCCTGATTATGTTGATCCGTATATTAATCTCGGAATTCTCTTCAGAAACAAGGAAAATTTCGACGCTGCGCTGTATCACCTGAATCGCGCCCTGATGCTTGAACCTCACTCGCCTGAAGGGTTGTTTCAGCGAAGCATAACCTACATGAAAATAGCCAGGCTGGATCTGGCAAAGAACGACGCGGAAGCACTGATCCGGATAAGGGGAAATGATCCCCGTGCAATCTCGCTTCTGGAGTATCTCGAAAATAACGAAAAGTCCGCAAAGTAATCTGGCATATCCGTAGAGTTGCTTTATATCTTTGTGGATAATATATTTGAAGCGGGTTTTTATTCTGGTTTCCTGAAGACAAATGATTGCGTTCGGAGCCTCGATTCCGGAATCTGTTTTTACAGGATTCTTGCCCTTTATAAAAATAAATAATTTGTTTGTTCAAATGTAAAAAAGTTGGTTTATCTTAAATTGTTCTTTCGTAAAAAGCAGTATTGAATATTAAAAACTTTACCTTTCCTGAAATTCTTAGAAAAGTAAGGAGCAAAAATTTTCTGTTTGCAGTCCTTGCCGTAATCTACTTCTTTGCGGTTATTGAACTTCATTTAACCATCAGCAACTTTGTTACCCATCCGCAAAATTTCCTCCTCTTCAATATTCGCCCCCGAAATCTTGCCTTTCCTCTTACCCTGATCGTTTTTATAACTCTCCTGTTGTATCTGGTATATCAGCTGGTAAAAGGTTCTCGTAAGACTATTTCCGTCTTTTATTGGTTTGTTCTTATCTTCTCTGGAATTCTTATTTATAAATTCCTCATGGTCCACCCTGTCGAAATTGCTCATTATTTCCAGTATGCTCTTGGAGCTTTTATACTATCTAAAGCATTCGATCCAACGGGAAAAGAGTTTCGCTTCGTTGAAGTCGTTACAATAACTTCCCTTATTGGTGCGTTCGATGAATTCTACCAGTTCTTCGTTCATTGTCCCGCTTACTGTCGTTATATGGATTGGATGGATATCTGGCTCAATATTATTGCCGCCGGATTCGGGGGAATGCTTATTTATGGTTTTAAGGAATATGGAAATTCAGTATATAAAATCAGTTTTCCCTTTCTTAAAAAAACCTTGCTTTTTATCCTCTCTCTTTCAATCTTTATATTTGTGCTGTACTTGACCGGCATTCTGAATTTCTATACAGATCGGTTTATCCCCCCGAAAGGTATTGTCTGGGAAGACTCCCTGAAAATCTTTTTTGAACGCGAGCCCGGCGTTTATGACAGTTGGCAGAAAACTTTTCACACAGGATATTTTTATGTTCCCGGTCCTCTCTTCGGTATTCTTGGAATATTTTTCCTGTACTTCTTTCTGCTTTTCTATACTCCGGGTCTGTTTCACGCATTTTATCGAAAAATTAAATCGTTCTCTTTCAAATGAAATTGTCAGTCCGGAAAATTAATCTCCTTAATTCCCTGATAATAATAATTTCTCTTTTCCTTGTTTATTCAAATTCTTTTAATAACTCCTTTAACTGGGACGATACTTATCTTATACAAAATAATCCGCGCATCGAAAATATTGAACAGAGGACCCGTCCTCTCAGATCTGAATTTAGATTCCCTGGCTCTTTTGGATTTTGAAAATGTCCTTAAAAGTACTCGGGTGATTTTGAGAACGCTCTTCAAAACCACAACTATTCTCTCACCATCAATCCACGGTCTAACGAAGCACTTTATCAGAGGAGCATTACTTTCCTGAAAATGAACAGAAAAGACCTGGCACAAAAAGATCTCGAAGCAATCTTGGCTTTATACCCGGACGATCCCCGCTCGCTCTCTTATCTTCAGCAGCTTAAAAAATCCGATTAAGGAAACCACTTATGATAAATCGCGTCATATGATCCGTCTTGTTTAATCGCAGTCAGTGCCGTCTGCCATTGACTAACCGTCCCCGCAGGGGTACTCTTGGAGAATGCAATATAATAGTCAGAAGACATTAGTGAAAATGCCGGGACTACCTGACTGTACTGGTAGCCTGCCTCCTTCAGAATATCCGGAAACGTTACTGCAGAGCAAACAAACGTGTTGATCTCACCTTGCATTAGCTTTTTCGTCATTATAACCGGATCAGGATCTGACACCAGGTTGGTAAAACCAAGTTGCCTTAAATATTGGTCAGAGAACCACGAACTTACTGTCCCTACCGACTGAAGATTCTTTGCATCATTAATAGATGTTATAGTTATTCCCGAACCTGACTTTGTAAAGAAATACGTCACATTACTCCCTATCGGTCCCACCCATTGAAATATCGTATCTCTTGCCGCTGTGCGATCCATTGTGAACAGACAAAAGTTTGGATTATTCTGAATCATTGTATAAGCGTTGCTCCACAGCGAGAGAGTAATAGGATAATAAACCTGATTACGTTTCATTATCTCGTTAACCACATCAGTTCCAAACCCTGTTATCTCTCCAAAACTGTTGCGGTACGTTAGCGGTGGATATTGCTCGGTATAAATCTGCAGTGTTGCCGGCGGATTTTGCTGGTGCATGTATTTCTGATATAATTTGCTCAGCGTTCCGTTATCCTTTAATTTGTCTATTTCCCGCTGAAAGTCCGCCACAACATCATCCGGAACCTCCTTGTTAAATGCAAAATAAACAAGATCTGTAAGTATGGTTAGCAATGGAGTCACAGACCAGATTGTTTTATTCAAAGACTGCAAAGCAGCTTCTGCCGTAATCTTATCCGAAGGATAAAGGTCTATCTCCCCTTTCAGAAGTTTATCAAAGGCTTCAATATTGTTGTTAACATAAACAAGATTTGTAAAACCCTGCTCAAGCAGGTATTGTTCTATCGCGTAATCTTTAATCACTCCTATTCTTTGAACAACTTTAGCATCATCTAACGATTTTAAGCTAATAGAAGCAGGGGAGTTTGAATAAAATGACCAGTCAAGAGAAGCTATAGGTCCCGCCCATTTAAACAAATCCTTCCTGGATGAATTTAATATCGTGGAGAAAAGAACAGCGTTGCCCGTGCTTAAGGTAGTCTGGTATCCCTGTTCCCACTGTAAAACATCTGCCTTAAATGGCACACCGAGAGCAGCGCATATCTCTCTCAGCAAATCAGGCGCAAGCCCCTTAAGCTCTCCCCCCTCTTGATAATTCAGGGGTTTATAGTTTTCCGTTATAAATTGAAATTTAAACCTGTACGTCTCAGGATCGGTTACTGAGTCCTTCTTGCAGCCCGAAAAAATTACCGTAAGTGTGATTAGCAAAAACAAAATTCTTTTCATTACATATCCTTGTATTAATGTTCGTTCTCTTTTCTGTGTCACTGCAGTTTTTTTTCATCATCCTGGATATAAAAAACTATTAATCTCTTGTTAAAAATATACAAATATTCTTAATCAACCAAAACTAAAAAAACCGATTGTCTTAACAATCTTGGTCAGAGTTTTACAGCAAGAATGAATTTTTATCGGCAATAGTCAGCACCGATTCTTATGCTAAAAGAAGTGAATGGATTGAATTAATAACAAACTATTTCTCGATGAGAAAACGTCAGGACGTGAAAATAGTCAATCTTCGCGTCACTCCTGTGGCTCCGGATCTGGCGCTCAGTACCAGTGAAAATAAATTGGAGATGTTGCTTTCTGATGATTCTCCCTATAACGCAAAACATGTCTACACATTGATTTGGAAAAAAGAAAGTACCGGCTGGAAAATTCCCCATCTCACGAATCCCGGATAGAAACAATGACAGAATAAGCTATATTCCCGCAAAAGGAATTTTCCTCGTTATATTTATAGTTAATTACTCAATGAGTTCGAAGATATTTGTTTTATTATTCTTATATTTTGCATGTATTTTTTTTATATTGTCCGGTTGAGGGACATTTTTTCACTTATTAATCTGGAGATGTTATGTTTCGTGTTCTGAGTATTAGCGGGGTTATGGTATTATTCTTATTTTCTCATATCATTTATGGTCAAAGTACAAAGCGGTATGAATTCAAGTCGATGATAATTGATTATGAAACCGAATCTTCGGTAATGGGGACAAAAACAAAAGGAACGAAGACAGTGTGGATAGATCAGTTTGGCGAGAAGGAAGCGTCCTATACAAAAGCAACTACTACTATGAGTTTGTTAGGGATGAACAGTACAGAGGAAAAGGAGGATCTTTCAATCATTGACGGTAAAACGGCATACACAATTAATCTTATAGAAAAAACAGGTTTTAAGTCGGATATTACCGAAATGCAGAATATGGCGAATGCGTTCGCGCTTAATTACCAGCGAAACGGCAAAAAGTACAAAAATTTGCGTGAGTTTGTTGAGGATAATAAAGGGGAATGGATTGGCGAAGAGACTTTTCTTGGAAAGAAATGCGAAGTTTTTGTACTTATGGAAGTAAAGATGTGGATGTATAAAAACGTTGTCTTAAAAAGCGAAGGTCAGATGAAAGGAATGGATATAACGGAGACAGCAAAAAGTATTCAGGAAGGAGTAAGCATACCTAAGGATAAATTTAAAGTACCCGCTGGAATTACTTTAACTGACATGCCTAAGGGTTTCGATATGGAAACGGACGAAGAGTAAACAGTAATCCGTTCAGATTCCTCAGACTTAGCAACCTCTTATCCGATTATTGCGGGGAGTTGTTCTCCCCGCAATTAGTTTAAGCTTTTTAATAACTTGTTGAATCAATTTTTACCTTGCCTCTAAATACCCAATAAATGCTTATCGTATAAGCCAGAACAAATGGAACGCCTATAATCGCGATTGTTAGCATTATCTTAAGTGTGGCTTGCGAGGACGCTGCGTGATAAAGATTCAGACTATAAGCAGGATCAATGCTTGATTTCACGAAATTTGGAAACATGCCGATTGCAAAGAGCCCCATCAATGCAACAATGCTTGCACAGGATGAGAGAAAAGCACGGAATTCATTACCGTGAACAACCTCCCTTGGTATATTGGCAATAGCAAGCATGTTCATGATGGCAAGAATAAAAAACGCCGGGTATTCTTTGAAATGTATAACCATCTCCGGAAAATATATTAATGTTGCCATAGTAGTGGAAACATAACAGATAGTAAAAAAGATAATAGCGTTATTTGTCCAATGTTTGACAGTTTTCTGCACTTCTCCTTCAGTTTTCATTGAGAGATAAATAGCCCCATGCATCATAAACAATGCAACTGTGGTAATTCCTACCATTATGGTGAATGGTGAAATTAAATCTAAGAAACTCCCTGTAAATTCTTTGTCTGCCCCTATGGGGATTCCAGTTATTATATTACCAATGGCAACCCCCATCAAGAAAGCAATAAGAATACTTGCCACCGAAAAAGCAATATCCCATGCATTTCGCCACCAAAGCATTGGTTGTTTGCTCCTGAATTCAATAGCAACGGCACGGAAGATTAAAACAAAAAGGAGTAACATAAAGGCTGTATAGAAACTTGAAAATACTGTGGCATAAACATGTGGGAATGCCGCAAAAAGCGCTCCGCCGCCTGTAACAAGCCATACTTCGTTTCCATCCCATACCGGTCCGATAGAGTTAAGCAATATGCGTCTGTTTAAATCTCCCTTCATAAAAAGGTGTAATGCTCCGACACCAAGATCGAATCCATCAAGTATTGCATATCCGGTCAGAAGAACCCCAATGAGAATAAACCAAATTGTGTTCAAGTCAAATGTAAATTCCATAATTAACCTGCTACTTTCCCGCTAAAAGGATTTTTTGTTTTTCATATTCGCTTTGGAGAGATTCAATATCCTCCGGTCCGTGTTTAATCTTCTCGTTTAAAAGAAAGAGAAAAAGAACTAAGAGAAGAGCATAAATGAGTGTGAAGAGAATAAGAGAGAATAATACTTGATTTGCCACAACTGCCTTGGACAACGCGTCAGATGTGCGCAGCAGATTGTATACAATCCATGGCTGGCGACCAATTTCCGCCGAATACCAGCCAACCTGATTTGCAATTTGGGGAAGCAGAACCGCCAGCACAAAAGTTTTCATAAGCCAATTGCTTCTGAAGAGGGTGCCTCGCCATAAAAGGAAAAGCGCAAGGAGACTTAAACCTATAAGTGCCATACCAATAGCAACCATAAGGTGGTAAGTCTGAAAGACAATATTTATCGGAGGGAGGTCTTTTTTATCAAAGGAATCAAGCCCTCGTATGGGAGTTTTAAAGTCATTATGAACAAGGAAAGTAAGGAATTTTGGGAGTGCAATTCCAAATTTCACTTCCCTTTGATTCTCATCTACCCATCCATACAGATAAAGATCTGCAACCGCGTTGCTGTCATAATGAGCTTCGATCGCTGCAAGTTTTGCAGGTTGATTCTTGCTCACTCCGACGGCACTTTGATGACCGGTAAACAATTGGAAGAGAGAGGCAAAAACCGCTATACCAAGTCCCACTTTAAATGACTTCTGAGCAAAGTCAATGTTTCGTTTTTTTATGATATAGAATGCAGCAATACTCATAATCAGAAATGCGCCGGCAAGCCAGGCACCGGAGAGAGTGTGAGTAAGACGATCTACAGATGAAGGATTAAAAACCATTGCCCAAAAATCAGTGATCTCTGCACGTGCGTTTAAGCCCTCTCCCACGATGTGAAAACCCGCAGGGGTTTGCATCCATGAATTAGCTACGACTATCCAGACTGCACTCAACATAGAACCCAAAGAGACCATAATAGTTGAGAAGAAATGAACCTTGGGAGAAACTTTGTTCCATCCAAATACCAGGATTGCAAGGAAGCCGCTCTCAAGGAAAAATGCAAAGATACCTTCTGCCGCAAGGGCACTTCCAAAGACATCACCAACAAAACGCGAATAAGTTGCCCAATTAGTTCCGAACTCGAATTCCATAACAATACCTGTAGCCACACCAAGAGCAAACGTAAGTGCAAATACTTTAACCCAAAATTTAGTCATTTGCTGCCAGACGGGATTTTTTGTTTTAAGGTAAAATCCCTCCATAATAACCAACGCCACTCCCAGTCCTATGCTTAATGGGGGATAAATGTAATGGAATGCTATCGTGAAGGCGAATTGTAGTCGTGAAAGAAATTCAACATTCATATTCTTTACCTTTTATTTTTATAAAACATAGAAGCTGATTTGCAACTTCACAAAAGATTTATTGCAAACATACAAATTTTTTCGGTGCCTTAAAAACATATAAATTGCATCAGAGTTATGAATATATTAATTTTACGTGCGTGATAAATCAGAATATATTACAACTGCAAAACTCCGAAATAATCAAGACGAAGAATTGGACTGTTTTTATGAAACCCAAACAATGGTACGAATCACTTTTTGAAAACTATGCAAATAAGTACGATAACGAATCCTTTACTCAGGGAACGTGTGGAGAATGTGACTTTCTTGAGAAGGAATTCGGATATGATAAATCACTAAAGATCCTGGATGTGGGATGCGGAACAGGCCATCATGCTATTGAGTTAACAAAGCGGGGATACAAAGTAACTGGCATTGACTTTTCAGAATCACAACTTTCAAGAGCAAGAGAAAAAGCAGCATCAGAGAAACTTGAAATTGACTTCAGAAAACATGATGCAAGAAACCTTCCCTTTGAAAAAGAGTTTGATGCCTCAATTATGTTGTGTGAGGGGGGATTTCCGTTAATGGAGACTGACGAGATGAATTATGAGATTTTAAGGAATGTTACAAAATCCTTAAAGCATCCGTCAAAGTTAATATTTACAACTTTGAATGGACTTTTCCCCCTCTTTAACTCGGTTGAAAAGTTTTGCTCTGAAACTTCCGAAGCAGGAAATGCAATTTATCGGAACAACTCTTTTGATTTGATGACTTTCAGAGATCATAATATTACTGAGTTTGAAGATGATAACGGAAACAAAAAGACACTTGACTGTAACGAAAGATATTATATACCGAGTGAAATAACCTGGTTGCTAAAATCGTTGGGGTTTGTGAAAATTGGCATTTACGGGGCAAAACTTGGTGCGTTTTCGAGAGAAGATAAACTGACTATCATGGATTTCGAGATGTTGGTTATAGCGGAAAAATAGAATTAATTCTTTCTTAGAAATATCTTTAATTAATTCAATGATTAAAAGGATGGTTGATTAAACACCCGGAAACCGCATTGTGCAGTTTCCGGGTTTATGTTAATAAGAAGTGACTGGGTGTAAAAGTTACTTAACCGGTATGGGTCTTTTATTTTTTATCCGGGTAAGGGGGTGGTGGAGCAATTTTATGCGGTTTCTGTTTTAATTCATTTAGAATCACTTCAATTGCCTTGTTTAATTGCTGGTCTGTTCCTTCATATTCAAGTGCCGGATCGTTATCTACTTCAATATCCGGATCAACTCCATAGCCTTCCATTATCCATTCTTTGCCTTCGATATCGTATCTTGAAAACTCGGGTTTGTTCAGGTAACCGCCATCTACAAAGGGAAGAGTTCCGCGGATACCAACCACACCTCCCCAGCTTCTTTTACCTACTAGTTTGCCCATTTTATGATGTTTGAATCTATACGGGAAGATATCCCCGTCCGATGCGGAGAACTCATCGAGCAGAGCAACTTTGGGTCCGAGATGAAGTCCGGAGGGATCGGTGTTCGGAGAAGAGTTTCTTGCTATTGTAATCATACTGAGTTCACGATTAAGGCGTTCGGCAATCATTGGAGAAACAAACCCTCCACCATTGCCTCGCACATCTATAATGAGAGCTTGCTTTTTTAGTTGTGGATAATAATATTTAACAAACTGGTTTAATCCTTCGAGGCTCATATCAGGAACGTGAATGTAACCAACTTTGCCGTCCGTTGCCTTGTCAACTTTTTCAATATTCCCCTCAACCCAATTCAAATAATAAAGACTGTGCTCATTTTCAATTGGAATGACCACGGTTTTACGGCTGTTGTTTAATTCCGGCTTACTGTTTACCGTAAGTGTAACTTGCTTACGCTGCTGGTTGATAAGGGACTCATAGATGTCCAGCATGTCAGAAGAAGAATTACCGTTTACCTCAAGAATATAATCTCCCTCTTTTACATCAACACCTATATCTGTAAGAGGAGAACGCAGTGATTTGTCCCAGTTCTGCCCTTTAAGAATTCTATCGATACGGTAAAATCCGGACTTAGAATCTCTGGAAAGTTCTGCTCCCAGTAAACCAAGTTTGATTCTCGGCGCTTTTAGATAGTCTCCGCCGCCCACATAAGCATGCCCGGCATTAAGTTCCCCAATCATTTCTCCTATGATATAAGTCAGGTCAGCACGGTGATTTACATAGGGAAGCAGTTCGCCGTATCTTTCTTTCATTTTTTCCCAATTAACGTTATGAAGATTCGGAGCGTAGAAGAAGTCTCGCATCTGTCTCCATGATTCATTAAAAATCTGCTTCCACTCCTGTTTCCTGTCAAGATTGATTTTAAGGTCGGATAAGTTAAGTCTATCCTTGATTTCAATTTTTGAGGAAGGAAGATCAAGAATAGCATAGCTTCCCCCTTGACCAACCAGAGTCTTTTTGCCATCAGCAGAAATTTCGTAACCCGATACATCACCAAGATCAGTTTCTTTTAATTTATCAAAGTCGAACATTGCGAAAGAACTACCATGAGGAGATCTCACTCGCTTCATATAATAAAGCTTATTCCCCACACTGGTCAGGGAGCGATACATTCCATTCACAGGAGTAACTTCGGCAACGCGGGAGATAATCCCGTCAATATCCAGTTTTACTGTGGGGTTTGATTTTATGTCTTTCTTTTCATCCTTTTTTTCCTCTATTGCTCCCGAAGTAATTTCAACCTCATCACTTTTGGGTTCGAATGGTGATTTCGTTTCCTTCGAAAGAGTGAGAAGATAGATTTTTTCCATATCGGTGTAGATATGGTTAAACTCTGTTTGGCCAAGTTGAGGAGTAAAGGTTCGTGCCGAAGTAAAAAAGAGATATTTGCAGTCGCTGCTAAAGGCAACCGAACCAACATCATACCAGGAATCCGTTACGGGATAAGATTTGTCCTGATCAAGTGAGTAAATATAGATTACCGAGTTGGCATCTGTTTCCGGATTAACATAAGCTATAAACTTATTATCCGGACTCCATGAAAAAACTGAATACTCCCAGATATCAGATTTGGCAACGAGAGTTACTTTTTTTGATTCAACATCAACGAATTGCAGGTTTTGAGCACGATCGTTCCATAAAATCTTTTTACTGTCCGGAGACCAGCGAATTGAATATTTATAATTATTACCATTCGACGTCAGTCGGACTGGTTTCGAGAGACCTTCCTGAGTGCGGATGTAGATCTCATCTTCTCCTGATTCATCTGAAATGTATGCAATCCATTTCCCATCTGGAGACCAAAGGGAGTTACGTTCATGTACTCCGGGGGTGTTAGTAAGATTACGGGTTGCCCCATCTTTTGACGGGACAGTGAAAATTTCGCCCCGAGCACCAAAAAGAGCACGCTTGCCGTCCGGAGAAATCTCATAGTTCATAACCGAACCGCTTACATCCAGTAGTCCGCCTCGTCCGGTATTAAAATCTTCATTTATCTCAACTGTTATTTTATTTAGTTGATTTGCGACAACATCATATTTATAAATATATCCGCCATTCTCAAACACAATCAGGTTACTTCCAAGCGAGGGAAACTTAACATCGTAATCCTTAAAATCGGTAAGTTGCTTGGTTTCTTTTGATATCAGATCATAAGAGTATATATTCATTTTGTTATTTCTGTCTGATACAAAAAATATCCTGTCTCCATACCACATTGGAATAATATCCTGGGCTGGATTGTTTGTGATATTTGTTGTTGACTTATCCTTAAAGTCATAGATCCAGATATCATCAGCCTGACCGCCACGATATCTTTTCCAAGTGCGGAACTCTCTGAAGACACGATTATAAGCAAGTTTGGAGCCATCGGGAGAGTAAGAGCAGAAACCACCGCGTGGAAGCGGAAGCTGGATGGATGGTCCCCCCTGCACATTTACTGAATACAGGTGCCCCTTAAAATCGTTGAACTCGCGCCAGCGCGAACGATAAACAATAGTCTCATTATTCTTCCAGCCCATTACAATATTATTCGGTCCCATTCTGTCCGAAACATCGTCCCTGTCTAACGTTGCCGTAACAGTAAGCCTTTTGGGGCTTCCACCTTCCGATGGGATTAAGTAAACTTCCGTATTACCATCATATTGCGCGGTAAAAGCTATGTTTTTGCCATCAGGGGAAAATCTCGGGAACATCTCAAAACCAATATTAGATGTAATTTTTCTAGCGATTCCGCCGTTCACCCCAACCAGGTATAAGTCCCCCGCATAAGTAAAAGCAATTTGATTCCCATTAGTTGCAGGGAATCTAAGCAGGCGTGCCTCCTGAGAGAAAAGGTATGATGAGAGTGCAAACAGAAGTAAAAGAGATAAAAGTAAATTTTTCATAGTGCTTTCATTAATATTGAATATATATAATTTAAATTTATAAAAATCCAGGGAAGAAGTCAAAAAATAAATGATAAGCGGCGTAATGAGGGGAATAAAAAAAGGAACGGTGAATGCCGCTCCTTTAAAAACAATTCTGAAAAAGAATTTATTTCATAAAAATCATCTTATTTGTTGCCGAGAAATCACCGGCACGTAATTGATAGAAATAAACTCCCGAGGAGAGGTTAAGGTCTTGAGAAGACAGGTTAAAGTCAAAATCCCCGGGGGATTGGAGCGCATCAACAAGAGTTGAAATTTCGTTTCCCATTACATCGAATAGTTTCAATGTGACATGAGTTGTGGTGGGAATAGAATAATGAATAACTGTTGAGGGATTAAAAGGATTTGGGTAGTTTTGAGCGAGTGAATAATTAATAGGCGCTTGAGGATTTTCATTGATTCCCGAGATAACCAGATACTGAACTGTTATTTTTCGGGCATAGAATCCGGATCGTACATACTCAGAATTGAAGATGTAACGGATTGTAAGCATTCCTTCAGCTTCCACCCAGGAGCTATTTTGCCACATGAAAAAATCACCCTGAACAGCAAAACCGTTGTTATCATTCAGATAAACAGACTTTGAATAATTCCCCCAGATATTGTTTTCATATGTCTCATAGAGATTCATTAATAAACCACCATGAGAATCATATGTGCCTGTATAACGTCCGTAATCAGTCCACGCATTATTAATCCAGCGTTGGACAAGTTCTGTAATCATATTACCGCTTAAATCATATGAAAAATTGTTTTGCCAAGTATTTGTCCACTGACTATTCGTGTATTGCTGATAAGTTTCACTTTGGACTTGTCCGCCAGCATTATAAGAATAAAGACTTTTATTTTCATACTGCCAAGCCCCCGACCAATTCTGACTCATTTCCTCAATTAATCTCCCCGATTGATCGTAGGAATAAATATACTGGTAAGCATAACTCCACGTTCCGGAATTATAATTTTCTGATGTCCACGTGAGTATATTTCCGGAACCATCATAAGTACTTGTATATCTTGATGAATATCCCCACGCACCATTTTGCCAAAACTCAACATATTCAGTCAACACATTACCATGTATATCATTTGTATAAGTTCCACGATAGCTATTTTGCCATGCATTATTTTCCCAGGTCTCGCCCAGAACACTTACAAGATAACCATTCGCATCATAAGTCGCCGTATTCCGGTAATCATCAACCCAAACAGTGTTGTTTAACATTTGCCAGTACTCAGTTAACCATTTTCCCATTGCATCATAGGTGATTTGATATTTCTGCGCGGTAGTGGCATAGTACATAATTATTTCCTGTGGCAAATAGAAATATCCGTTTAAGTTTATTGGTTTCTGAAGATTGAATTTTTTAGAGAGATGGAATTGAGAGTATGATGGAAAGCCGGGATAAAGTGATTTTGAGATGATATTTTTCATCTGACCCTGACCGGGGATAAATTTACCCTGATCCAGGATGGGTTGAGAATTGAGAGTAAAAGAAACAATTAATAGCAGGATTAATGTTTTCATAACGCCTCCATTCAAATAAATTATAAAACCCGCTCAAAATGTAATTAATTAAATGAGAATTCAAAAGAAAAAATTAATATAGGGAAAATTCTATCTTAGCGATTCAAGTACCCGGGAATGTGAGAAAAGAGTAATTCTTATTTGGCTGGTTTTGATGGAGTTAGTTTAAGGTTATTTTTTATCGCAAGCTCTTTTATGTTAAGGAGGTGAATTATGGGAATTCTTTTTTCTGCAATTCTCTGAAGCAATCCTCTTTTTTTGTGATCGCATGAAGCATACTCTTTTACAAGTCCATTGGGGAAAAGAGGAGAATGAGAGCATCCGCCCAGCGAGGCATGATTTCCTCCTATATTTATCAATACCGATATACTTTCCGATAAAAATATCTCTTCCCTTTTTTGAATTGCTTCCTCTAAATTCTGGGGTATGAACAACTGTTTATTGTTTCGCATTACGGAAATGCGGAGCGATTCAATCCCTTCTTCCTGAATTCCGCCACCATTATCATTTACACCCCCTAAAGTCAGTAGTTTGGATTTATATTTAAGTCCACCCCGTTTGATTAAATAGCTCTCTATATCAGTCCAGGTGGCTTCCATTTCATTAGCTCCATACATTGAAGCACCTAGCGAACTGATCATAATCACATTACATCCTAATGTTTGGGCAGCAGCAAGCGATGCGATTGCCAGCGATGGGAATGAACCAGAAAGGTTTATTCCCAAATAATCTTCTTTCCCCATTTTGCATTCCACAAGCCAACGGTATATTAGTCCGGCAAATTCGGGATTTGCAGCAGTTTGTTTTGCATCAAAGTTACCGAGTGTTGTAGTTATTAAAGTAAATTCGGATCCGAGCAATCCCCAGTATTCAAAGTTAGCATATGATGGCTTCGATAAACCAAGATCCTCTTTCATTGTGTTAATGAGCCGGAACCAGTATTCCGCCATTTCGATCGCATGCTTTTCGTCTGGAGTCCATTTATTAGAAGAATTCTTATCGATAAATAAATTAACCAAGATTGCCGAAACCACGGTAACCATGAACGTAATTATAAGGAGTCTTGATTGCCTGATCACGATTTACCTAATAATAACGATAATTATATACGTTACGGAAGTTACTATACCGAGCGAATAGATTGTTTTAAGCGGTGATTGTCTGAACATTTCATTGGCAATAAGCCCAGGAATAATAAATCCAATTGTAAGTAGCTCGACCCCGGTATTAATGTTAGGAAAGAAATAAAGGTCGAGCAGCATTTTAAGAAGAAAACCGATAAGAAGAGTAACGAGAAATTTCCTTTTGCCATAAAGGATTAAATGACGAGAGAGATAATTAATTATTGCAAGAGTAAACAGAGCAACCACTATAGTTGTCAGCATACGAAAAGGCTGATCGGCATAAAGAGCAAAATAACCGGGTGTAATCACTCCCCCCGGAGAGAGATCAAACAATTCATAATAAACAATTCCTACTACAAGACCTATCAACAGGGCTTCAGTGATCATAATTCTCTGTTCCGTTTAAGTGAATTTAAGAATTTAAAGCCATCTCCTGCAATATTTCCAATTCCAAGGATAAGTGATTCATCAAATCCTGCTTTCAGAAATGTATCCTCAGGGAAATTGAAATCTTTCTTTCTCCAGACTTTAATCTTCTTAGGGCTAAATCCTAGTTTTATTAATTTTCGTTCTGTATATCCAGTATGGTCGCCGGCAAGTATAACAGAATGCAGGAATTCGTTTTCCAGAGAATTGATCCATCGTGCAAATTCCAGAGAGCGGAATGGTCTGTCGTTTCTTGTATTTAGTACTATAACAAGTTTTTTAAGGTTAGCGTATTGAGCACGGAATTTCTGAAGAAACTGTCCGGCTGATGGAGTATCATTCACAGCAAAGCCATCAATAAATTTTGAATCGCCCGGAAGTTCGTATATGCACGGAGAAATGGGTTCCTTCTTTTGATTAATTCTTTCAATTGCATCACTTTTATCAATACCACAAAGCCAGCAGACTTTGAGTGCAATTGCTAAGTTAAGTTTAACAAAATCCGTATCATCTTCTGTGAGGGCAACGGATATCACCTTGCTGTTTTTTAACTTCGCCTTTGACTCAATAAGCGGTAGAAAATCCTTTTCCCCGGTAACCACTATTGAATTCGCGGGAATAGCTTCACAGATTGATTCTGCCTGTTCCGGAAGTGTTTTACCCATAACTTCGAAGTGATCATTTCTAATGTTTGTTATTACATAAACAGTAGGTTTAATAACTCTCGTCTCAAGTTTCTGAAGTTCGGGATTCAGGGACATACATTCCATCACCAGATTATTAACCCTGAGTTTAACAGCAGTTCTGAGAGTACGAATTTGTTCCTGAACTCTTGCCCTTCCTTTTCTCCTGATAATGGAATGTGTTCCATCCGGATATATTAGTTGAGGAATGACCCCCGTAATTTTACCGAGTGTTGGTTCTGAGCTCAGTCCGGAATGAATTAATTCTGTAACGCTTGATTTACCCCTTGTTCCATTCACAATAATTCTATGCCTAAGAAAGGCAACCCTGCCAGAAGTCATTATTGTTTCAAATACCAGAAACAGAAGAATAAAAAATATTACTGCAATCAGGAAAAAAAGCGACATAGATTACCCATATATTTTTGTAAATTCATAAAGTAATTTAGCCAAATTACTTTAAAAGCCCAACGCCATTCCCCCTCTTCTGACATCTGCAGAGCCGTAGAATTTATGGTTATCCCAATCAATCATAATCATCTGAGCTCCCCCAAAAAATAGATCATAATCCCCTCTCACTCTAATATTGTGTCCCTTGCTTTCTACTGCATTGCGCACTGCGTCAGGAATCCTCCCTTCAATATACAGGTAGTCATCGAGTTTCTGGCAAAACATTCTTGGCGCATCATTAGCGTCCTGAACATTCATATTAAAATCAATTATGCTTACAATAAGCTGAACTACCGTTGCAATAATTCTCGCAGCTCCCGGTGAGCCAATTATAAGGTAAGGTTTACCGTCCTTTGTAATGATAGTGGGCGCAATTGAGCTTCTGGGTTGTTTATTAGGTTTGGGAATATTAATGTCAGCTACTTGCCCAAAATTAGACATAGATGAATTTAAAAGAACCCCGCAAGACGAGAAGCTGGAGCCGAAGAAAACCCCAAGAGTTTGCGTAAGGGAAACCATATTCCCCTCCTTGTCAACAACGCAGAGATGGGTTGTATGTCCTCCGTCAAAATCAGTTTCCAGATCATCAATACTCTTTTTTGTTTCTTTTTTGTTTTGCTCACTACTTCTATTTGTCTCTTTCTTATCCTTTTTTATTCTCCCCCAGCTGTCGAACAGTTGATTCTCACGACTGCTTTTATTATAATTTTCTTCATCATCAGGATCATCATTAAAATACTCTTCCTCATCCACCGTTTGCTTCACCTGTGGCTCAATCCCTTCTTTATCGTAAGGATTGGGGTTCCCCTCTTTAGTTTTTCTATATTCTTTTGGGTTAGCATAGTTCATATCAATATCATTAAAGCGAACTCTTGCAAAACTTTTAGAAAGAAGTCCATTTACGGGGACATAGGAGAATTTAGTATCCCCAAGATAAGCGGCACGATCTGCATAGACTCTCCTGAGTGTTTCAGCGAGAAAGTGAAGGGCATCCCCGTTTGTGCTGTAATGACCAAGCTTCTTAAGGTCTTGATTTTCAAGAATATTCAGGGCTTCAATAACCGAGAAACCTGATTGTGGTGCGCCGGCTGCTATAATCTGATAACCACGATAAGTTCCCATTACCGGACTCGATATTTGGGGTTTATAATTAATAAAGTCATTAAGGGTGATTTTTCCACCGGCTTCATTAATATCTTTTACAAGTTGTTCGGCAACTGTTCCTTTATAAAAACCATCTTTCCCCTCGACGGCAATTTTTTTGAGAGTATTTGCGAGTTCTTTTTGCACCAGCAACTCCCCTTCCATCAGCGGAAATCCTTCGGAAAGGAAAATATTAGCTGTTGATTCATACTGTTGAATTCTGGAAACGTTGTCCAGAATCAAAGAAGCAAGAGTATTGTCAATTGGAAAACCCTCTTCGGCATACCGAATAGCCGGTTTGAGGACAGTAGCCAGCGGAAGAGTTCCATATTTTTCAAGTGCTTCGGTCAAACCCGCAACGGTTCCGGGAACGAGCACAGATTTTGCGGTACCTGCATCACTCCCGAAATTATAATCAAGCTTATTGACATCTTCGGAAGCTTTCATATAGTAATTAATGAAAATATACTTATCTAGTTTTTTCAAATAAACCACCATCGCACCGCCTCCACCTATACCGGAACCATCCGGTTCAACCACACCGATAGCAAAGGCCGCAGCCACAGCAGCATCAACCGCATTCCCTCCAAGTCTTAGCATTTCATCCGCTGCTTCTGAAGCTAAAGGATGTGCCGTTGAAACCATCCACTCATTTCCCACCGCATAGTTGCCTCGTTTCGGATCATCGGGGGACTGCCAGACAGTAAACTGAAATGATAGGACAACACAAAGAGCGGTTAAAAGCAAATATCTTATTTTCATCAATTTATTCAACATTTTTTCTCCAAAGAAATTTTAACTCAATTAATAACCAACAAACTTAAATAACGCTCTTCTTAGAATATTTTCTTAAGCTCGTTGCTCACTTCCGCCATTTTATCAACCAAAGAAATTTTAATTTTTTTATTTCCTGCTATTTTGGTAAAGAACTTATCCTCATCACCCTGTTTAACAACGATCATAGCAATCGAAGATTCGGCTGACAATTCGTTAAAATCATCAGATTGCTGACCTCTGCGTGCCGTACCGCCAATATGGATCATAAGAATGTTTATATTCTTTTTCTTAGCGGCTAAAATAAGAGCATTAATTCTTGCTTTTTCCTGATCACGACTAATACCGGCAGCACCAAGTCCTTTAGAACTGTATCCCGGAATAATAACCAGTGTTTTTATTCCGTCAAGATTATTTTCTTTTGCCAGTGCTTCGATCTTATAATTTATACCGGCTTTCTTGAACAGCATTCCTGCCAGAGTTACATCTGCACTTTGTCCTGCGGATGTAATAAGTACAGGCTGATCAAATTTTTTATCAGATTGGGCAGATGTAAATGAGGACATTAAAACAACTACCAGAAATACGCTTAACATGATTTTCATTTTTTACTCCGTTTTTATGATTTAATATAAATAATTTTTCAATCCCGATTCTGAAATTTCGGTGAATCCCGGAATATTTTCAAATAATAATTCTTTTTCCGGATTCATCTCGTTATAAGCTGCTACAACTGCACGGAAGCCTTCGATATGGCGGGCAACTCTAATTTTAAGAGGTTCTCCATCCGGGTCATATTCAATTCTAAGTTTTCCGGATTCCAGTGCTGTTTTGTAATTCTTATCCACTCCATAGATAATCATTTCTTCGTTTGTCCTGCCGCGAAGTCTTCCCTGAATTGGGTTACTTGTTTCCATAAGCACAGGCAATACGCCGGTACTATCACCCCATTCCCTGTGGCTTAACCCACGAAAAGTCTTTGGTGAAATTTCAAGAGCATATTTAAGATTTTCGAATTCAAGATTCAATACTGCCATAGCCCCCAGTTCCTTAGCTTTTTCGTGGACAATTATCGCCTTGATAATAGGAATTTCGGGTGCTGCTTCATGCAAATCAAATGCAAGATCAACCTTTTCGCGCTTAATCAACTCGACAATAGCATATCCAACGCGTTCCGAAAAGGTTCCGTCTGCCCTTCCCGGGTAAGATCTGTTAAGATTTCTTGTTTCAAAACCCGACAGTTTCTGCCCGCTCGGATAATGAAGATAGACTTCCGGATCAGGCCACTGATCAAGGGGATTACCAACTCTTGATCCAAAAGAAAATTTTCTTTTTCCACTTCTGGTATCGAGTGTAAAGTCTGCCGGCAGCCCTTCCATAGGATCGGTGCAAGTGTATCCACTGTGACATGCCTGAGGAATGACTATCATCCGTCCGGTAGTCACTTTAATATTTTCAAGTAGGAGTACCGCACTTAAATATCCCGACGGTTCATTTGGATGTGTTCCACCAAGGAGCAGCACAGTTCCACCTGGCACACCACTATCGAAGAAATAAATATCGGTATCCCCATTGCTTCCTTTCAAATTATGAAGATAATCGCTTAGCTTACCAACGCGTGTGAGTCCCTCAGCCGGGAAGAGCTTATCTTTTTCACGTTTTCCAATGAACTCAACCGCAGCCAGAGTTGCCAGAATTGCAGCCAGAAGCAGGAAAGCAATCGCAGTTATATGATTTTTTTTCATCCTTATCTCTCTATTTAATCTGCAGAATTCTTAAAATAAACGGAATCAATATCATCACATAAGCCATTTGTTTTTTCCACTCTTTCTCCCTGAAAAGTTCGATTCCAACAACTGCGGTCAGTAAAACCAGTATTAATATATATGTCCAGTATAGCATTTCCACTCCGCTTAATTAATAACGCGTTAAAGCCGACCCGATACCGTCAGCGAAATAAATAATTACAAAAGCAGTAATCATAGAAAGAATAATGTAGAAAAGAGAGTGTCGTAGAATCTTGAAATGATTCTTTTCACCCACCATTTGACCGGCATAGGCACATAAAAGAGATGGCGGCGGCATGGTATCTCCCAATGCAGCAAGAAGCGCCAATCCGGAAGTCACAATAATTTCGTTTTTACTGATAAAAACAAAGACCAGAGGAACACCCACAACTGACGCGGCAGCATAAGCCGAACCAAAGAATGGCATTATCATACCCGCAACATATTTCAATTCCTCCGGCATTTGAAGTGCGGTAATTGCCAGGTAACCACGCACACCCGTCAAGGTCATTATCTGAATGAACATCCCTACGCCCACTAGTATTGCCATAACCGGCATTGCGTTTTTTACGGCAAGACTTGATTGTTTATAAAAATCAATCTTCTCTCCGGTGCCAAAGGCAGCGAGTGTGCCGATCAGGAAAATGAGGGGAACCCCAAGATGAGGCATATACTGTGGAATTATGCGGTCAAGTAACAAAAGAACAACCACTACAAATATGGGTATAAAGAGTTTAATGCCATGCTTTTGGCTGACCGGTTTTTCCATTTTAGCAAGTACTTCATTTATGTCGAATTCCTTAAGATATCTGAAGCGAATGATTATGGCGGTTATGGTTGCCAGCGGGAAAGATGCAAGAAACAAGGGGAGTTCAAAACCGACATAAGGCATATCCACCCCGCCTCCGATTATCATTACCGGAATACATATTGGAGGGGCGATCTCCCCGAATACAGCTGCCATGGTGATAAGCGATCCGACTGCTATCCCGGGCATTCCCATTGCCATTAAAGGTCTTACTACAAGCGCTCCGGTTGTTAGAATGCACGCTGAAGATAATCCGGTAAGCATTCCCGGAAACATAACAAAATATGTTATAAGTATCATCATGATTGTCGGGTAGCGGTAAAGTGATTTGATCATGTGATAACTGATTGTGTGCAGAGCCCCGGTAGCTTCAACTGTTTTCATAAAAATCATTGCGGTCGCAATAATCATAATAGGATCGAGGAATCCAAAACTGCCTTCCACCAGATGACGGACCGGGAATCCTTCTCCGGCAACGAGTGCACCTGTTACTGCGGAAATCATCAGCGATACCCCTGCGGGGAGTTTAAGCAAAAAAACCGCCAAGGCAAATGCCACAAGCATACATAACAGGGTAATTAATTCAATGCTCATAAATTGTTCCGCTATTTGATTAAAGATAATTTTAACATTTTTACAAACTCCGGTGTCTGAAAACGGCAAAAATAAATACCGCTTGACAACCCCTTCCCCTCAAAATCAACACTATGGTTTCCTTCTGAAAACCATCCATCCGCCAGCACCTCAATAAACTCTCCCGTTACACTGACTATTTCAATCTTTATCTGTAAATCCTTCTTTAATCCAAAATTTATTTTGGTTGAGGGATTAAAGGGATTAGGATAATTTTGATATAACACAAAATCCTCTATCAATTTGTTTTCCCTGATTTCTGAAATACGCGTGAAACTTTTTGAGTAACCCTTTACATCATATATTCGCACAGAATCTATTTCGCCGCACTCCGCAATCTTTGTCCGGAAATTGATTCTCTGATTTACGGAGGACTGCAGGAATGTTTCCGGCTCAATAAAAACTTCATTGTACCAAGGATTATCGTTATCTGCGGGATCTATACCAATTCTGCTGTTAAAAGAAATGGATTTTGTTTTTAATTTCCCATAAAGTATAAGTCCGTCAAAGTCAAGTTCGGTCTCGGGAACAGTTACTGTCACAGCAGTGGAATCGTTTCGGGTTGAGAAAGTGACGGTGTACTGGTTGATGTCTTCATAAGGCAGAAGTTCCACTGGGTTTCTTGCTTTATCTTTGTCTATAGCAGTCCCGTTTAAGTTTCTGTAAAGTTCAAAATGAAGATGCACTGTGTTAATTTCATAACCTGATTTCCCCATAAAACCAATTGTATCGAGAGTTGTTATTGTGTCTCCCACATTGAATCTGTGGAAACCGTTCAGATGCAGGTAAGCATTGTGTCGCACCTGCCCGTTTGCAGAATCAATACGAACCAAAATCCAGTTCCCGAATCTCTGCAAACTTGTCCCCGCAGTCTGAGTGGAATCTTCTTTTCTTACAATCACTCCGGCGCGGGATGGTCGTATTGGAGTGTTATATGATCCGGCGAAATCAACTCCTCTGTGAAAATCATAAACTCCGTTTAGTCTTCTTGGTCCAAAAGCCGATGCGGCATCAACAAAAAAAGTGTTTCCTGTCGTCGGATAAACAGAATGAATAATTTTAAATACTGAGTTACTGATATCAGAGATATTGCTGTTTCCGTTATCGGAAATACGAACTCTTCCCTTCCAGGTGCCAATCTGAGGCACATTCCAGTTGTATGTTCCGTTGTTTACAGTACTCGCTGTTATCAGCATCCAGGAAACACCATTATTTGTGGTGTACTCCAGTTTAACATTTCCGACAAAACCGGTTGTTGACCAGGTTACAGGGATAACTTCACCGGAGCGTAATAATTCAAAACCATTTGGTGAGAGGACTGTTATTTTATCCTCGGGAAAAGTCATACCGACTGCATCCGATAATTTTTTGCGAGATGCGGTGGAATTCCGAAGATTAAAGCATTGTTCAATATGAATAAATCTCCCGGTTGTTAAAGCGGCATTATTTGAGCAGGGATTTGAACTATTGTTTATAAGCCTCCCCTGTGTGTTTGTTAATGCAATCAGTTTATCCCAGTCAAGATCAATATGGGCTGTTTTGAATGTAAGTGTATCATCGATAAGCAGCATATTATTGCGCAACAAAACGGCATAATCATTTTCAGGAGTAAATCTCGTCCCATTACTGATTATAACATCCGGATCATCATCCCCCTGAGAAAATCCATGCGGTTGAATGACTACAAGCCCACTAATATAATTGTTCAGCACATTTGTGGTCACCTGAAGCATTCCGTCCGCGGTATGCGCCTGGTCAGATATTTTGTAAGGACCATTGGGTCCGCAAACTGTAGATGTGCCGCTGCAAGAGGAGTTTGTCGTACTGTTGCACCTGTGAGTTCCGGTAATAAAAAGCGCACGGCAGCTATTATACCTGAAGATGTAAGTCGCTTGTCTGTCTGTGTTTGAGTCATACTTTGGATGCGGCGCCTGCATGAACAGTCTGCTTCTTTTTGCTTTCGGATTGTAAACAAACATTCCCCAGTGATTGGAAGATGAACTCTGTTTCTCCAAAATATAGTAGGTCTCAAGCGTAGTCGTATCATAAAAGATGACCAGTCTGTAACCGAAGTTGTTTGCAACCACATTCGCCACACCATAGTTTCCCTGGAGTATCAGAACAATAGTGTTCGACCATTCTGTTCGTTGAGAGGAGGTCGGAATCTGATAATCATTTCCATTAGCTCCCGGCAGTCCATCGGTGAAGGCTATCACATAATCACTAAGACTCCCGGAAGTGTTAGTCTGTGCAGGTAAATAAGTCGGAAGATTTATTATCAGAATGACTATGCTATATAAAATTTTTCCGTTCATCTTTTTTCTTTACTTAATCAACTGCATTTTTTTTGTTTCCGAAAAAGTTTTTCCGCTTTCCAATTCGGTTATATTAATTCGATAAAAATAGGTGCCGCTTGAAATGTTCGTGTTCCCGGAATGATAATTTACTTTATGGTACCCGGCATCCCTTATTCCGTTAACCGGAGTTTCAACTTCATTCCCCAGCACGTCAAATATTTTCAGGGACACATGACTTCTTTCAGGAATCTCGTACTCAATGGTTGTGCTTGGATTAAAGGGATTCGGATAATTCTGAGAAATCTGAAAATGATTTGGTCTTTCTATATCTATTTCAAGTGTATTGCTATAATCATATTGTCCGTCATTATCTGTCATCTTCAGCCTGTAGAGATACTTGCCGAAGAAGTTGATATTCTCCGAAAACGAATATTCTTTTTGGGAATTACTGTTCCCCCCGGCTTTAACCTCCCCAATTTTTTCCCACAAGTTTTCAGCTCCCGCGCGCTGGATCTCAAACATAAAAGAATTGATCTCATTTTCAGTCTTCCATTTCAGTTCAACTTTCTTTCCGGTTACCCGAACAGAAAAACCCGACAGTTCTACCGGAAGAGGCAAAGAGGAATTCCCCGCTGTCCAGTATGAAAAATTATTCACTCCCGTTGCTGTTAATGTGTTATTTGATGTATTCAAAACTGCTGAGACCTGATCCCAGTTACTTAAATCAGTTGAGCGGAATAATACCAGATTCCCTTCTGGAATTGCGTTTAGCTCATTTTCATCATACTTAAAAACCAGTGTTGCATTGAAACCGCTTGTTTCGGTCGGTGTTATCTGGAAATATCTCTTGATACCGTCGTTACCGTTTCCTGTAGTCGCTGTTCCTGTCTTCCTTAAAACAGTCGTGGAACCCGGAGCTGTTCCTGCAGGATTTATTTCCAGACCTGTTCCGCCGAATGTATTATTTACACCCTGCAACACTTCCCTTGTCGTCTGAATATTCCCCACAACCGTTTTGCCCGTGGATTCTGTAAGAGAGGCATTTGTACCCAGGGTCAGTGTGTTTGCACCGGTGATAAGATTTCCATTTGTTATTAACAGAGTTCCGTTAATAGTTCTGCTTGCATGTAGAGAAACATTCCCGCTATTATATATCGTAACATTATTGGGTCCTCCGGCTCCCGGCCATTCTGCATCGGTAGTTGTCTGCTGGGTAGTCTGATCGGAGTTTCCATATTGAAGTAATGCATTATCTCCGTATAATAAAGAATATTCGCCTTTAGAAAGACCTGCGGTACCCAGAATAATTAGTTTATTGTTTACTGTAGTATTTCCCTGCAAAGTTTTTGCACCGGCTCCTTCAATTTGAAGATTGTAGTACGCTCTCCCGAGTACATTCTGATTTTTGAGGTCATCGCTGCTGTTTGGATACCTGAATGTCCCACCGTTATCTGTAAATACCGGCGGCAACGTTATGGTCCCGACTGCTGTTATATTGACAAATCCCCCCTGATTTATAATCACCGACGTGTTGTCTTCCCAGAAAATAGCATTAGTAGTAGAATATCTTAATGTTCCCCCTTCTTTTACGGTTATCAGACGCGGATCAAAAATCTTTTCGTTGCTATTGCTCCAGTTTACCAGTCGGAGTGTTCCGCCGTTTTCCACATCAATGTCAGCAATTCTTATTTTATTGGATGATGTGGTCCCGACATTCATTACACCCCAGACTATCGCCTTCCCTATTCTTTGCATATTCGGCCCCGATCTTGCTACTATCTGAGAAGTTCCTCCGAGCATATCAAAGGTACCCGTGGGGTGTATTGTGATTGTTGGATACGCATAATCGCTCCCGTTAAAGCTCCTCCCGTTAATGTCACTGGTCGATGGCAATTCAAATATTCCGCTTCTTACTGTCAGACTATTTGAAATATTCAGTTTGGAATCTCCGGATCCCCCGACTAATTTTCCTTTGGCTTTATCAATTTCGATCGTCTTAAAGAAAGCCATCCCCATATCGGTATTACTGATCCCCAGATTAATTATGCTCTGAACATCTGCCTCGCCGGCAAATTTCAAGACTGCTCCGTTTTCCCAGTTTGTAAAGGGGATATGCGCTGTGGAAAAAAGAGTGAAATCACCGAATACACTAAGCACACTGTTAGCCGAAGCCATATTCAGTTTTGAAGTCAGTGCGGCAAAAGATATGTTTCCGCACTGAGCATTTTCGGTATTGATAATAACTGTAACGCTCGGATTAATTGTTATATTATTAAAATAAAGAGGTACGGTTGCCGAACCCGCGGCACCGCCCTGCGTGCCTGACCATATGGCATCATTCCAGTTACCGCTCGTGACTGCATAACGATCCCCGTAAGATGCCGGCGTAATTGTGAGCGAATAACCGCTCACATCAGTTATTCTAATTGAATCAATTGTCCCCGATTCCGCGGCTTTTACCCAGAACTTAATAGTGCGGGTTGTATTGGCAGATGTGAATGGCAGAGGATCAATGTGTACAAAGTTGTAATATGGGTTATCATTATCTAATGGATCTATTCCGGTCCTTGAATTGAATTCAACCGTTCTGTCATTGATTGTACAGTAAATGAATATACCGTCAAAATCAAGTTCTGTGTCCGGCGAAATCACTTCCGCTGCTGATGAATCTCCCTGACTGATAAAATTCACCTGATATGAATTCGAATTGGAATAGGGGAGTAATTCCACCGGGTTCTTAGCTTTGTCTTTATCAATAGTAGTTCCGACGAGGTTTTTGTAGAGTTCCAGATGGAGGTGAATCGTATTGATTTCATAACCCGACTTACCCATAAATCCAATTGTATCCAGGGTTGTCACTGTGTCCCCCACACCAAATGTATGAAAACCATTCAGGTGAAGATACGCATTATGACGCGGCTGCCCATCTGCATCATCAATTTTCACAAGTATCCAGTTCCCGAATCTTTGCAGACTTGTTCCTGCGGTTTGTGTTGAATCTTCCATTCTGACAATCACGCCCGGACGCGAGGGTCTTATCGGAGTATTGTATGCCCCGTCAAAATCAATCCCCCGGTGAAAATCATATACTCCGTTCAGCATTCGGGGTCCAAAAGCTGACGAAGCATCAGCAAAAACAGTATTCCCGGACGTGGGATATACAGAATGAAGAATCTTAAAAACCGATGAACTTGTATCCGCAACAGGAGTATAATTGGCATCAGCAATTCTTATCTTTGCCTTCCATGTTCCAACATTCGGCACCGCCCATGGATATGTCCCAGTGTTCGGAATGTTATCACTTATCAGCACCCAGTTTTGCCCATTATCCGTCGAGTATTCAAGTCTTACCGTGGGAGTAAGCCCCGTTGAAGACCAGGTAATATTGTGTGTAGTGCCGCTGTTGAGTGATTCACCGCCATTCGGAGATATAAGCGTCAAAGATTCTTCCGCAAAGGTTAATCCGATTGCATCCGAAAGCTTTTTCCTCCTTTCGGTTGAGCTTCTTAATGTGTATGCCTGTTCGATATGTATAAACCTTCCGTTTGTTGAATTGGCATTATTTGAACAGGGATCGGTACTGTTATTTATTAGTCTCCCTTGTGTGTTGATCAGAGCTATTAGCCTGTCCCAGTCTAAATCTAAATGGGCTGTCTTAAATGTCAGCGTATCGTCACCCGCAAGGAGATGCTGCTGAATGATCTGTATGTAATCGGGGGAGGGCGTATATCTGGTCCCGTTACTCATTATCATGTGCGGGTCATCATCCCCCTTGGTAAATCCATGTGGCTGGATTACAATCAAATTAGTAATGCTGTTATTCATCAGGTTGGTTGTAACCTGCAGCATACCGTCAACTGTGTGTGCCTGATCAGATATTTTATAGGGTCCGCTCGGTCCGCAAACTGTGCTTGTCCCGCTGCAGGTTGTATTGGTTGTGCTGTTACACCTGTGTGCCCCTGTTATGAACAAAGCCCTGCAGCTGTTATACCTGAATATATATGTTGCCTGCCTGTCTGTGTAACTATCATACTTCGGATGCGGTGCCTGTATGAACAGCCTGCTCCTCTTCGCTGTCGGATTATATACAAACATGCCCCAGTGATTTGTGGAGGAAACTTGTTTCTCGAGTATATAATAGGTCTCCCGGATGGTCGTATCATAAAAGATAACCACCCTGTAACCAAAGTTATTTGCTGTCGTATTTGCAAGTCCGTAGTTCCCCTGCAGTATGTTCTGTATTACGGTCTGCCAGTCTGTCCTTTGAGTTGAAGTCGGTGTCTGATAATCATTCCCATCCGCACCGGGCAATGTGCCTGTAAAGGCAATTACATAATCACTAAGACTCCCGGATGTGTTAGTCTGTGCCGGTAAATAAGCCGTAAGACTTATTATCAGCACAACTATGCCATATAAAGTTTTTCCGTTCATCTTAGTTTATTCTTTTTATTTAATTAACTGCATTTTCTTTACTTCCGAAGAGACTTTGCCGGTTTCTAAACCGGTTATGGTCATCCTGTAGAAATAGGTGCCGGTTGAAAAATTCTTTTCCGCAGCATTAAAATTGAGCGTGTGATAACCGGCTTCTTTTTCTTCGTTCATCAGATTTTTCACTTCATTTCCAAGTATATCGAATATTGAAAGGGTAACAAAACTCTTCTCCGGAATCTGATAGCTTATTGTTGTCCCCGGATTAAAGGGATTCGGATAATTCTGAGAGAGATTGAATCTGACCGGCATTCCTGTGTTAACCTCTAATATATTACTGTATTTTTCAGAACCGTCATTATCTACTATTCTCAGTCTGTATTGGTATTTGCCTGCCAGAACATTTTCATCTGTAAATGTGTATTCCCTCGGTGAATTGCTGTTCCCGGATGCTGCCACTTCTCCCGCCTTTTCCCACTCGGAATTCTGTACCGATTTCTGGATTTCAAACAGATAAGAGTTGACTTCACTCTCTGTCTTCCACCTGAGTTCCACCCCGTTTCCTTTTACATTGGCAGTAAATGAAGTCAGTTCTACCGGAAGTGGTGCGCTTTCACTGGCAAGTGTCCATCTCGAGAATCCGTCTATGCCTGTTAATGTTACTGTATTAGCATCTGGATCTACTGTCCCGCCTTCAAGTGTCCACGTCGTTCCTTCGTCTGTTGATTTGAACAATCTAAGATTTGCTTCCGGAATTAAGTTTAGCTCATTTTCATCATACTTAAAAACCAGTGTTGCATTAAACCCGTTTGTTGCTGTTGGTGTTATCTGAAAATATCTCTTTATACCTTGGTTACCGTTTCCTGTAGTCGCAGTCCCTGTCTTCCTTAAGACGATTGTAGAGCCTGGTGCTGTCCCCGCGGCATTTATTTCTATCCCAATTCCGCCAAATGTATTATTAACACTTTGTACAACATCCCTTGTGGTTTGAATATTCCCCACAACCGTTTTGCCCGTGGATTCTGTAAGAGAGGCATTTGTCCCCAGGATCAGGGTGTTTTCACCAGTGATAAGACTTACGTTTAAAATTGATAATCCACCATTAACAACCAAATTTCCACCAAGTGTTTTTTCTCCGGACCCTGATAGTATCACCGTTCCCCCTACCGTCCCTAATGCTGCCGGTATCGTCTGTGTCCCTCCCCTTGCAAACCGGATATCTCCATTTACTTCGGTTACCGGAGCGAGTGAGGTAGTGCTGGATCCGGTATAGTATTCACCCCCCGGTTCAATAATTACTGTTGCCGGTATTGTTGCATTGTTATACCAGTAATTTGTTATTAAATTATTACTGAACACGCCTCCATTCTTAACTGTAATTATCCCCGGATTAAAGCATGAAGCAGCCATGTTTCCTGCTGAAAGATATGGTATTTTAAGCGTCCCGTCATTCATCACCTCAATATTTCCGATATTTATTCTGTTTGTTGTTGAACTTGCTAGATTTGCCTCTCCGTATACTGTCATTGTTCCGATTTTTGAAGTCTCCTCGCCTGTAAAGTTCCCTCTCCTTATATGCGATGAGGAACCCACCATATCAAAAATCCCGCCTGAACGGACAATGATTGATGGTGTGGTTGCAGTCCCGCTCGTATTTCTTCCTTCAATATCATCTGAAGAAGCCAATTCAAAAGTTCCGTTTATTATTTCAAGACTTGTTCCTATGCCAAGTTTTACATCTGTCCCGGTTCCGGTTATATTGGTTGTGAATTTCCCGGAACTTTTATCTATTATCAGTTCCTGAAATCTCAATGGATAAGGTGATAAGCTAGTTGTGCCGAGATTATTAATCGTCTGAGTTTCTGCCGTTCCGGTAAATATCATCTTGGCTCCGTCGCTCCACAAATTGCCTCCTGAATAAAATGGATTTACGGATGTATCAAATCGGTAAAAGTTGCCGTATATTTTCAGGTTTGCACTTAATCCCAATCTCGAATTTGCATCTCCGAATGAAATATTCTTGCAGCTCCCTTCTGCGTCCACGGTTACCGTATGTCCCGCCCCTATAATTACATCATCAGACGATGTTGGCACACTTCCCCCAACCCAGGTAGCCGGATCGCCCCAGTTGCCGGAACCGGCGGATGTAATCGTTTGTCCATAACCGCTGTAACTAACGGTTATTAAAAATACTAAAACAAATAAAATGTTAAGTTTTTTCATTTGCTGACTCCTTTATAATTTATACTAATTCTTTTTTATATTCACTGTCTTTCCGAAATAATTCTCATAATATTCAACTATAACATCGGCCAGTAAATCCCCGGTCCTTGCACATTGCTTTTCTTGTCTGACATCTCTGTTTAACTCCAGTTGAAACCCCGCTGCATTTCTTTCATTCATTAAAGTGTGTCTCATGGTTGTATATCCGCCGCTGAAATAATTTCCCGCATCAGGATAAATATCGGAAGGTGCGGGAGTTGATTTTACCCCGTATTTATCAAATATCGCTCCCAGACTTCTTTCCCCCCTTACTAGTTCCGAATGGGAAATATTTAACATATCAACCAGTTTTCTTAAACTGCTTCTCTCGGTTATTATCTCATCATTAAGCATTTCATCATCAACACTTAACAGATCCGCATCAAGACAATACCCTATCTCTATTCTTTCCTTGGCATGTTTGTGTCCGTGAAGATCAACGTACAATACAGCACCATATTCTTTCTCAGATTCAGTTATTGCCGTCTCGATGAACCCGTGATATTCCTCCCACGCTTCTAAAGCCATACTGTTTCCCTGCGCCGCTTCATCCGCGTCTCTGTTTGCATCAAGTTTTTTTCTGGACAAATGCATAATAACCAGATGGGGCGTTTTTCCGGTCTGCGCCACAATTCTGTCCCGGATTCTCAAAGCTATTTCCATTGTCCCGTAGTCCCGCCCCGTGGCCCCCGATTTTCTGTCCGGAATTAATTCAGGTTTAAGATCGCCGTCGTGAGGCACCGATATTACAATCGGAATATTCCCGGCAATGTACTCCGTGAAATTCATTTTTCCGTAATAAGACTTCCCCGGAACATACCCGGTTTTTTCACCGGGTATTATTCCGCAATAAATCAGAAAGAGTACTATGCCTAAGAATTTTATCTTCATATAAAAAAGTTTTATCTCTCTTCTTACTTTATCAGTATCATCTTCTTCATCATCTGGCTGTTACCCTGCAGAAGTTTTGCAAAGTATATTCCGCTTGGCAGATCGGATGCGTTGAAACTGATTCTGTATATCTGTCCCGCTTTCCCCTCTTCTTTGAACAGACTCGCAACTTCCTGCCCGATAATGTTAAAGACTTTTAGTTCCGTCATTCCGTCATCCGCCAGAGTAAATTCAATTGTGGTTGACGGGTTGAACGGATTCGGATAGTTCTGATTGAGATTAAATACTTTCGGCACATATCCCGCTTCAATTTCAATTATATTTGAATACTCAAAACTTCCGTCAAAATCAATCTGTTTTAACCTGTACGAATATTTCCCTGCATTTTTAACTCTGTCGGTAAAGGAATAATCCTGTTTCTCTGCAGTCGTTCCTTTTCCTTCAATGAATCCGGCTTTTTCCCATTCTCCCGAACCCTTACGCTGAATCTCAAAACCCGCATTATTCGTTTCTGTCGCCGTTGTCCATTCAAGTTTTACTCTCTCTTTATCGGCAGATGCAATAAAGGAAGTCAGTTCAACAGGCACGATACTGTCCGCATCGCCAACTGTCCATCGTGAAAAACTGTAAACATTCTGAACGGTTACTGTATTGTTTGCCGAATCCGGTGTTCCTCCGGCAAATATCCAGCTGGTTCCCTGGTTTGTTGATCTTGTTGCGGCAAGTTTCAACTCGGGGATGCTGAGCAGTTCACTCTCATCATAGTGAATAACCAGTTGAGCACTTAAGTTAGTGTTAACAATCGGGGTTATATCAAAGTATCTGAGTATGGTCGGATTATTATTTATCAGATAGGAAATACCTGTAACCCTTTTTACAATAGTTGCACCCGGTGCCGAACCGGCGGCATTTATTTCCACCCCTATGCCGCCAAATGTATTATTTACGTTTTGCAGCACAGTGCGGGTTGTCTGCATGTTTCCTTTAACAGTCTTCCCCGGTTGTTCGGTTAATGATGCATTTGAGGAAAGGTAAACCGTGAAATCTCCGGTTGTAAGTGAGCTTCCGTTAACTGCCAGAGTTCCGTTTACGGTTACATGCTTGTCCAGAGTAACTCCGTCCGAACCGGTAATTGTAAAGTTATTAAGGAGATGGGGTGCGGTAGTCAGTTCGAACCCGGTTGTTACAGAACTGAGTGTGCTTATATAATCAACATTATACATACCCGAAAAAGTCGGGAATGCTGTTAACTCACCTCTTGCACGCCTTATTGTTTTACCGTCGGCAATTGTAAGAATCTTGTCATCCGATGCGCCATTATTATCAAACGTTCCCAGAGTCAGGGTCAGATTCCCGTTTATGGTTCTGTTATCATGAAGAGTAACTCCCCCACTGTTGTATATCTGCACATTCACAGGTCCGTTTACTGCGGGCCATTCATCATCGGCAGTAATTTGGGGGGAGGATTGTCCCGATGCCCCGTATGAGAGTGTTGCATCCGGTCCGTAAGTGAGTGTAAATCCGCCAAGGGTTAAGGTTGCGGTTCCTCTTAGTGATAAACCATCAAGAACGGTAAGGTTTCCGCCAAGGGTTTTGGCTCCCGAACCTGAAAGTATTACCTTCCCACCTACTGTATCGAGAGCTGCCGGAATTGTCTGTGTACCCCCCCTTGCAAACCGGATATCTCCATTTACTTCGGTTACCGGAGCGAGTGAGGTAGTGCTGGATCCGGTATAGTATTCACCCCCCGGTTCAATAATTACTGTTGCCGGTATTGTTGCATTGTTATACCAGTAATTTGTTACTAAATTATTACTGAACACGCCCCCATTCTTAACTGAAATTATCCCGGGATTAAAGCATGAAGCAGCCATGTTTCCTGCTGTCAGATATGGTATTTTCAGCATCCCGCCATTCATTACATCAATATTTCCGATATTTATTCTGTTTGTTGAGGAAGCTGCCAGATTTGCCTCTCCGTATACTGTCATTGTTCCGATTTTTGAAGTCTCCTCACCTGTAAAGTTCCCTCTCCTTATGTGCGATGAGGAACCCACCATATCAAAAATCCCGCCTGAACGGACAATGATTGATGGAGTAGTTGCATTTCCGCTGGTATTTCTTCCTTCAATATCATCTGTGGAACCAAGTTCAAATGTTCCGTTTATAACTTCAAGACTGTTCCCAATTCCAAGTTTAAGATTAGCCCCGGGTCCGGTTGTGAACTTACCCGTCGGTTTATCAATTACAAGTTCCTGAAATCTTATTGGATAAGGCGATGCGCTTGTTGTCCCCAGATTATTGATGGTCTGCGTCTCTGCCGTTCCGGTAAATATCATTTTATCCCCGTCATCCCAGAGATTGCTGCCGGAATAAAACGGATTGGATGAGTTATCAAAGAGATTTACATTTCCAAAAATCCTCAGATCTGCACTCATTCCCAGTCTCGAACTTGCAGCCCCGAATGTCAGATCCTTGCATCTTGCATTACTATTAACAATCACTGTATGACTGGAGTCTATTATCACATTATCCGCTGAATCAGGCACTACACCCCCTACCCACGTTGATGGTTCACTCCAGTTACCCCCGCTTACCGAATATATCGACGGAGGCTCCGGGATTATCTTGAATGATATCGTGTCCCCGAAACTGCTTTCCGTGAGTGATGTTATCTTTATCTTGCATACGCTGGATGGTGCGTCCGGAACTACCCATGTATAGGGAGAGGATGATGATGCCGTTATCATTGTCCAGTTTGCTCCATTATCAGTTGAGTAATCTATCCTCGCTGTGCTTAATCCTCCGTCTGTTACCCAGCCGATTTTTTTTGTCTTCCCTACTATCCATTCCTCATTCTGAAATGGTGAGGTCAACGCCATCAGTGCATCATTCTTTGCAAGCCAGTCTATCGTCTTTCTTATTATGAATTGCAGATGAAGTTCTGATTCCGGATGCGGACTTATTGCTGCTACTCTGCCATCTCCGTAAACACTCTGGGCTAATGCTGTTGTTCCTATCATCACTCCTGACGGTGCTCCGTTCAAGGCTACTTCTGTGTTAAATACCCCAACCTGGATGTAACCCGGTAGACTACCATAATTATTCGGTCCCAGTAACGGTCCTTGTCTGTATTCTATTGATATTGTGTCGTGTGCATAGTCAAGGAATTTCTTTCCGTAATCTGACAGCCCTATTTTTACCCAGCCGATTCCTCTGTCCCAATGAGCCTTATCTATTACTTTTGCATTCAGTATGTTAAGCGACCAGGAATAGTCACTTGATACAAGATACGATCCCGCACAGATTCCAAGATACCCCCCGCCTCGTTCAACAAATTTTCTTATCGAGTCTCTTCCGCTTGTCTCTAATGCTGTTGCCTGTCCTGAACCGCTTCCTCCCGGTTGAACTATTATATCAAAGTTCTGCAGGATTCCTGCTCGTATATCCGCCGCCATTACTCTGGCAGTATTATATATGCTTGTATCTGCCAGCGATTGCTCTATATTTGTAGTTCCGCTTAAACTCCCTCCGTCATCATTGTATATCGCTACCCTGATCTTGTTTGTCTGACTGAATGTGGCTGTCGTTAAACAGACCAACAATAAAACAGTAAAAATTAAGGCTTTTTTCATTTTTGATCCTTTTTTTTATTAATGGTTAAAAAAGATTTCCTCTTCCGGACTATTACTTTAATAATATCATTTTTCTCAGCATCTGTTTTGAACCCTGCGTGAGTTTTGCGAAGTAGATGCCGGTAGGTAATTCGCTTGCATTAAAATGAACTGTGTAGAGTTGACCCGATGTTCCGTTTTCACTGAATAGTCTTGCAACTTCCTGCCCGATTATATTAAATATTTTTAATTCGGTCATTCCGTCTTCTGCCAGGGTGAACTCTATCGTAGTCGAAGGATTGAATGGATTTGGATAATTCTGTTTAAGAGTAAATTCTGCCGGAATCAGTTCATTATCTCTAATTCCCACTATTGGTGTATCCTTATCATTCACTGCCCATAATGAGAAATCACTTATTCCATTTAGCACTATATTGTTGTTTGCCGCATCAATCACACCCCCCATTTTAGTCCAGTTCGCACCTCCGTCAACCGATTTAAATAACGCCAGGTTATTTTCGTTAAGAACACCTAGTTCATCTTCGCTGTAAAAGAATTTCATCGTTGCGTTAAGATTTGTATTGTTTGCCGGATTGATCTCATAATGCCTTCGTCCGCCAAACACTGCCGGTCGCGGATTGTTGATTCTTATTACCTCTGTTACTCCGGGTGCACTGCCCGCAGCATTAACCTCAAGCCCGACTCCTCCGAATGTTTCATTTACACCCTGCTGAAGATTGCGTGTTGCGGATACTTTTCCAAGCACCGACTTTCCGGCACTCTCAATTAACTGCCCTCCATCCCGGATGAACACTTTAAATTCATCGGTCTCAATATTACTCCCCTCAACTGAAACGGTTCCGTTTGCATATATGTCACTTCCCAGAGTAATTCCCTGGTCCCCGCTTAATGTCAGATTACTCAAGGCAGTTTGATTTGCCGGGATTTCCTTATCTGTAGTCACATGATAAAGAGTGGAGATGTAGTCAACATTAACCATACCCGCAAAATTGGGGGGTGTTGAAAGTGTTCCGCTAGCTCTTCTGATAGTAGAACCGGAAGCCATTGTAAAGGTTTTATCATTTGCACTTCCATTGTTATCAAGCTCGCCGGTTGAAAGAGTCAGATCACCGTTAACTACCGCATTTTTTTCTAATGTAACCACCTGTCCCGTACTATATATAGTTAGATCGTTAACTATGTTTGCATCCGGAAATTCATTCCCCGTTGAGACAGACACAAGTGAACTTGTGTACTTCAAATCCACACTGGTTCCGAACTGAGGAGGGTTCATTATTTCACCGGTTGCCCTTGATATCTCGGCGCTGTCTGATAATTTTATATTCGCGTTTGGATTGCTGTTATTTAGTTTCCCGCTTGTAAGCCTTAGTACTTTACCAAGATTCACTGTAAACGGTGCCGAAGCCTGCAGAACCAATTCAGCACTGTTATTTATTTCAAGACTATCGGCAATCACTCTGTTGTCTGCAAGCGTCCAGACTTTCTTAGTGTTTGTATTTGCAAAACTGATTTCAAGTCTGTGGTAATTCATATCGGTTATCACCTGATCAAGCGTCGTTGAGTTTCTCATGTACCTGACCGTGCCGTTGTTTACAAAGTTGGGTGGAAATATTGTTGTTGAACTTGTAGTCTCATAACTCCCCCCTGTCTGTAATTCCACAATGGTCGTGTCAACCCAGCAGTTTGTAGTGGTTGTATTCCTGATTCTTCCCCCTGCTTTTATCAAAATCACCCCGGGATTAAATGTTCTGTTCGAAGTACTCCAGCCGGTGGTTATAAAAAGGGTTCCCCCGTCTTCAATGTCAATTCCGGTCAGATTGATCCTGTTGGTGCTGGATGATGTTACGGTTGCATCACCATACACTATCAATTTCCCGATTGGTTCATTACTTGTGTTTTTTCTGATGTGAGAAGACCCCCCCACCATTCTGAAAATTCCTTCAGGATGTACCGTAATTGTTGGAGTAGCTCCGAGATTGGTGCTTACGGCAAATCTTCCTTCGAGATCGTCCTGTGAAGATAAAACAAATTCGCCTCTGATTATTTCAAAACTGTTTTGTATCCCAATGGTTTGAAGTTTGGTTGTGTCCGTTATAACCATACCCGAATCTTTATCAATTACGATATCCCTGAAAGAGGTGCTTGGTCCAAGATGTTTAAAGTTTTTAATGGTCTGAGTGGCCCCGCCTGTAAACCGTAATATTGCATTTGTGCCCGACCATCCACCAGAAAATACATTGTGGGTTTCATCAAAAATTGTAAAATCTCCATACACGGATAACCTGCTGTCCTGATTCATATCAATATGAGCACTTGTATCGGCAAACATCAGGGTTCGGCAAACTGCGTTTGTGTCATCCACTGATATCAGATGACCGCTGCCAATCTGCACATCATCATTAGAACCGGGGATCACTCCGCCTGTCCAGGTTGCTCCATCTGTCCAGGAACCTGATTGTACAGTTACAATCTGACTCTGTGCCGGAATGGAAAGTATAAATAAAATTGTTATTAAACTTAAAAAGGTTTTCATATTATCCTCATTCTGTTAAAATACAAATGAAAATTCCGCCATAAACCGGGTGTATTTATATCTGTCCTCACTCGATGAAAGTAAACCACTTTGGTTAACGTCTTTATCTTCACCGTTTGGAAATCCTTTGGTAAATCTTAACTGGATCTGTGCATTTTTAAGTATCTTGTAATACACACGAAGTGATAGTTCGTCGTCAAACGTATTGTAGTTGTCATTGTCTTTATATTCGCTGATTTTCAGATATTGTATCTGAAATCTTAATTCGGGTAACGCGCTTGGAATAAAATATATTCTGCTGTACCATATTCTCCCCCCTTCCGGATTTCTGCCGCGATTAGGAAATGCACCTCCGATTTCGCCGTTAACATAACCAAATCTGTCCCCCCAGAAGAAACTCGGGAAAGGCGGACTGAATTTTTCCACCTTTTCTGTTGCAGCATCATCCCCTTCATAAGCGGCGTACCTTGTTTCAACTTTAATTGACCGGAATGGTCCGAATGCAAAACGGTATCCTATTCCTCCCATATATCCTATTCCCCCCATTTTCGGGAATGAAGGATTTGTGTTAAACGACTGGTGAGCAAATTCACCGAAATAGTCAAGCCGGTCATTTAAAAATGCTCCGGATATTCCGCCGCCAAGAATAAGATTATCGTTAAATAATCCTCGCAGTCTTTGATTAATAGCATATGCCATTATACTCTGATTGAATAGGTCTGCAGTAAGTCTTGCAGTATATATCTGATCACTACCGGGTTCGGGATATAATCCGCTTTCGCTCAGGTTCTGTCCGGTTATGGCGCCAAACAGAGTCAGGGTATAGTTTTTATAAGCTGCATCAACTCTTGCACCGTCAAATTTTTCCGCGAAGTAATAAGACTCCCCGAATGAAAGTCCGTTCCCCATTCCAAACGGCTGCCTGCCTAAACGAACCCTTACAACATCAAGAAAAAGCACTTTGGATTCTGTAAACTCTCCATAAATCTGTCCAATCCTGAAATCAAGTTTGCCGGTACCGGCAATGTTTCTTCCGGAAAATGAGTTGGGACTTTCTATAGTTGTTACTAGTTCAGTATTGAAAGTTATATTCTTTGTGGAGCGGATATTCCCTCTTAATCTCCCCAGATAACGGACATAGTTTTCCTTGTCCCTGCTGTCTCTTGTATCATTAAATGAATCATTATACCATCTCATCCTGAAATCACCGTCCAGGTTCATCTGAGCAAACGAGGTGTCAGGTAGTATGATTATTAAAAGCGCAAATACTAAAAATCCAAACTTTATTCTGTTTTCCATTTTTCACCTCAGTTTGATAATACGTAAACTATTCCGGTAATCTGTGCGGCTCCTTTTCGAGGTGCCTCGAAACTTCTAAGCACAACTCCTGTTTCGGAGACCCTGTAAATATGGTCATAATCCCCCGAACTGTTTGCTATCCAGAAACTTTGCCCGTCGTGTGTTAGTCCGGTTGCAAATCTGTTTGAAGTACTCCCGCCTGCCGGAGTTGGTGTTGCAAAAATCCCTGTCCAGCTTTTATTCACACTATTGTAAATATATACACTGTCCGCCGCCGTATCATTGCAATAAAGTTGTCCGGCAACCAGAGTTATTCCTCTTGGTTCAGCACCGGGTGCCTGAATTGTGTCGATTATTGCACCGGTATTTGCATTGAGCCTGAATATATATCCGGCACTGTTGAGTGAACTGACTGCCATTAAAATAGTACCATTATCGTAGAATATCCCTCTTAATGTGCCCCCCGTAACCGGAACAGCAAAGGAACTTTTCACTCCGATTGAAATACCACTTACATCTACTTTATAAATTGTCCTGATTGTGCTGGAAGCACACAACCAGATATCCGTGCCGTCATATGCAACGCCTTGTATTCCGGCAGAAGATACATCCTCCGTTGCCCATTCCTGAACTACTGTTGTGTCTGTTAATCTTATCTTGTACAGATACGTCTGCCCGCTTGCCTGATCTGCAACCCACAAATACGGAATCAGCAGGGTTTGAGTTACTTCAAAAGCCGTGTCGAGTTTTGCGCTTGAGCCATCAGGATTAGTCACCGTAACATCCCTTTTACCCGGCGTAGCGAGTGGTGAGATTTCAATTTTTACATTGATTAATGAAGTATTCTTGAATTCTATCTGGTTTACCGTAATCCCTGCTCCAAAACTTACCGTTACTGCCCCCGGCTTAAATCCGGTTCCGTAAATATCAACATCCACTACCGAACCGATTACCCCGGATGCCGGAGTGAGTGCTAGTATTGCAGGGGGTGGTGATTCACGAAGATCTTTTGGTGCCCAGACAATCGGTCCCGGCTGCTTGTAAGGAAGCTCATACTGATCAATTATCACTCCGTTGTACATTGCTTTATATAAAATGTCCGATACATCACTGCTGTTAACTAACCAAAAGTGTCTGCCGTCATGCGTTATACCCGCTATATATCTTGTATAATTGCCTCTGGCAGGCACAGGAGTTGAAAATATTGTATCCACTCTTGGTCTGTCATATCTGTAATAATAAATATAATCCTTCTCAGAATCAGAGAAATAAAGCCCGGATCCCGGACCACTTCCATATACGTTAAAATGCTCTGTCACATATGTCAGTCCTCGTGGCTCCGGATTCGGAAGAACATACTCAGATCTGATTGAACCATCCGATGGATTTAGTTCATAAAGGGTTGCCGGGGTTTTATAAGTGGAAGAGCCGCTGTTCATTGCCCACAGACTGTTGCCGTCAAAAGCAAGATCTCTTACAGTTCCCCTCTTTTGTGGTGGTGCATCAAATGACTTTAGGACAACTATACTGTCTCCGCTGATGTCAATCTGAAATATCTTGTCAGTTGTTCCTGCCGAAGATATCCATAAATTAGTCCCGTCATAGGTAATTCCCTGCGTGCTTGTCCCCTCAATAGTTGTTGTTAACCCCCACCTTTTTAACTCTTTGAGTTGCGAGTTGAGCAATATCAGCGAGTTGGATTCCCTCTCCAAAAGGTAAAAGTACCCTCCCTGATCAATAATCACTGAGTCTGAGTTCCCGTCATATTCATATATATCACACCCCTGAAAACCCAGTATGGCAATAACAACCAGTATTACTACCCTGCCTAAAAAAGACCATTTGATTTTGTACGCTTTTTCCATAAGTATGTTTAATTTAAAGTGAATTTTATTCTGTTATTTACTAATATTAAAAAGATCGGGAATATACCCATAATTCTTTAGCGCATTTGCAGTTCTCTCCGCATATGGTTCTATGAAGTTTCCTATGCTTTCTCTTTCTTCCCGAGTTATTTCCGCTCTGGAAACCACAAGCACTTTTATTTCTGACGTCACAGCACGATTTCTGAATTCTTCTTTTGCCACTTCCTCTATCATGCGGTTGTTTGGATTCAGCACGATTGAATTGGCATTATTTAATTCTTTAATGATTTCAGTAAAATAGTTTTCTGAAAAACCATAATGCGAACAACAAAGGGATACTATTGTTTTATTATTTTTATCTTTCAGTCTGTTCACCCCTTCATCCAGATAGAGTTCTATCATTCCATACACCAAGTCACTCTGAGGATTATGCTGTATTTCACTCTCGAGTCCCGCACAAGCCTGATTTACAATTCTTTCTTTATTTATTCCTTTTTCGGTTAGAATTTTTTCATGATCTCTTGATTCTATTGTGGTGTTTGTACCGGTTATTATTACATCATAATCCGGATTCTTTTTAAGTTCTTCTAAAACCTGTTCCACTCCGAATTCAACAATTCCAAGTACTTTGGTCTTCGTATTTTTGCTGAACTCAGTATGTGGATAAACAACCGAAAGAGTATTGCAGGCAATCAGGATTAAGTCGGGAACATACTTCTCCTCCATTTTCTCAAGCGCAATGTTAAATATCCTGGCTTTTTCCTCCATCGATGGAAGATCATTATACCTGTAATTTGCGGAAGGGAGAGCGTTAAAGAATATTAACTCAACCTTGTCCCAAATTTTCAGGTTGAATAATTTTTCCTCCAGGCCTGCAGTTACTGAAATTCCGCCAAGCCCTGAATCAGTAATTAATATTCTTACTTCTTTTTTTTCGTAAAAATCCTTGTCAGATTTAATGCAACTATCTTTCATTGCACATCCCCATGAAAACGGGGTGGCCGCTGTAATCAAAAACACTAGTAATTTTTGTGTAAATTTCACTTGTTTCTTTTATATTAAAAAAAAATACATTTCAATTTTGATACCAAAAAAAATCCCTCAAATTGTGTTGAAAACAGTAAAATTCAGAAGAATAATCCTCTTAAGTGAGCTAAAACATCTCACACACTGGGAGCAATCATCTCACTTTACGGTCAAATCCCTTTTATTTCATCTGTTTTTACCCCCTTTCTTTTGGCATAAACCTTGCCCAACTCTTAACAAATGCAATTTGTAATAGTTTGTGTCTTTGTTTATTTTGTACCTATGAAAAAGAAATAAATGAGAACTTTTTTGAATACCAAGCTTACTAGAAAACCATTTGCTTTTTTCCTCCTTTTTGTCTCGTCAATTATTGTAATTACACAATTAATTGTTTCATCGCTTCGCGAATGGAAGGCAGACATTATTGAGGGAAAACAAGTTCTAACAGAAGTGGTAGTGGAGAAATTGGAAAAAGCTGCCATTGATTATCTGGATAGCCTGAGCTCGACCGGATTTTTTGAACGAGACTCGATTGCAGCACTTGCTCTCAATAGTTTCAATGTTAAACTTAAGAAAATCACTTCAAATGAACTTATTCACATTCCCGGTATGGAGGGCGGATTTTTTTTTCCGGTACTGGATGAGTTCTATGGTTATGCTTTCCCCACATCTCCGCCGCCTGTTCCGGCATTTGGCCCTCCTCCGCGATCATATAATATAATTAAAGACCAGGCTGTTGAATCGGCTACTAAGGACAGCCTCTTAAGCAATTTGCATTCTTTTGATCCGGCAGTTTTTCCCTTGGCAACTAAACCCCTTAAAATCAGAAATAAAACAGTTGCCGTTGTGTGGTCAAGGATCCACGTTGAGCGTGAACTACCGGCTCTTAAACTAAATACCGTTCTTCAGATATCCGGTATTATTTCCCTTGCGGGATTTCTTGTCGCTTTTTCTGTTGCCAGTTCCCAACGAAAAAAAATAAGGATAATTAAGGGGGGATTGCAAAAAATAGAAAATGATACTTCTTACCGACTGCCTGAATTTTCCGGTTCTTACGGTTCAATCTCTATGGCAATTAATAAGCTCGTTGCACGAATCACGGAAATGCATAAACAGACACAGCAGCTTGAAAAGGAACTTTATCATCAGGATAAACTGGCAACACTGGGTAAACTGATCGCAGGGGTTGCCCACGAAGTGAAAACTCCGCTGGCCATAATTAAAACCCGCATTCAAATATGGGAACATGCATTAAAGAAAAAACAGAGTACAGGCTCAGCTGATTCCGGTATTTCATTAAGTGAAATTAAGATCGTGGTGGACGAAATAGACCGGCTGACAAAATTAGTAAAACGACTTCTGGTTTTTTCTAAACCGGTTTCTAATAATTTCCAGACGGTTAACATCAATAAAATTCTTATGCAGACAATATCTCTTATTCAAATCGAAGGAAATAATAACTTCAAGGTCTTTACCAATTTTTCAGAATCCATTCCTTTGATAAAGTGCGATCCTAACGCTCTGGAGCAAGTGTTTATCAATATCTTCTCCAATGCCCTGGAAGCTTCTCCTGAAAACGCTGAGATTACAGTTAATTCATCCTGGGATGAAGATTCCCGAACTGTAAAAATTGAAATTGTTGATAACGGCTCCGGCATTCCACAAGATATTTCAGACCGGATATTCGATCCGTTCTTCACAACCAAAGAACACGGAGCGGGACTTGGTCTCTCAATAGCCTATGAAGTGATCAAAGCTTTCAAGGGTAAAATAATTTTCTCTCAAAATTCACCTGCCGGAACAAAGTGCTCTATTTTACTCCCCAGAAACCAAGATGAAAAATAAAAAGAATATCCTGATTATTGATGATGAAGCCCCGATGCGAAAAAACATCCGCGATATCCTTTCCCTCGAAGGATACGGTATCCTCGAGGCTGAGAACGGACTTGCTGGTGTTGATGTTGCCCTTAATAATGAAATTGATCTGATTCTTCTTGATTGCAACATGCCGGTAATGGATGGCTTTGCCGCTTTGTCTGAATTAAAACTTATTAATCCGGAACGCCCTGTAATTATGCTTACCGCCTATGGAACTAACGAACGCGTTATCGAGGCAATAAAAAAAGGTGCTTACGATTATATCGAAAAACCTTTTGAACTGAGTGAATTCCTTATAATTGTTGAACGCGCGATTAACTACTACGACCTTCTTAAGGAATTAAATACTCTCAGAAACCGCATCTCGCCTAAAGAAATTGTATCTGTTAATGAGGATCCTATCATCGGCAAGAGTTTGAAAATGAAAGAAATACTTAAGCTTATCGGACTTGCTGCTCCTTCCGACGCTAACGTTCTGATCCAGGGAGATAGCGGTACGGGGAAGGAATTGATTGCTGATGCTATACAGCGACACTCTCTTAGAAAAGAAAAACCTTACGTAAAAATAAATTGTGGCGCATTTACTGAATCCCTGCTGGAAAGTGAAATATTCGGACACGAAAAAGGGGCGTTTACCGGTGCAACATCTCAAAAGCTCGGACGGTTTGAGCTTGCTAACGAGGGAACTATCTTTCTTGATGAAATAAATAATATGTCCCCCTCCCTGCAGGTCAGGCTGCTTAGAATTCTTCAGCACCAGTCCTTCTTCCGGGTAGGGGGTGAAGTACCCGTTCCGGTTAATACACGTATCATTGCCGCATCAAATAAAAATATAGAACAGGAAGTGGAAGAAGGAAGACTTCGTAAGGATCTCTTCTACCGACTTAATGTTGTCCGGATCAATGTACCTCCTCTTCGCGAAAGATCTGACGATATTCCGTTGCTGGTTGAGCATTTTCTGAGCAAGTATGCTCCGGGTAAAAAATTTATTGTAAGCAATGAAAATATGAGTAAATTGAAAGAATGCTATTGGCACGGCAACGTCCGCGAACTTGAAAATAATGTTCAGCGGGCTATTGTTATGGCGCGGGAGAACTTCATTGAAATCGAATCATCAGATGAACCGGTAAAAGCCGAGCTCCCTCTGCCGGGTTTCGATATGATAGCAATCAAAGGAATTCCTTTTAAGCAGGTTGTGGAGGATTTCGAGAAATCCTTAATAACCAGAGCATTGATAGCTACAAAAGGTAACCGGACTGAAGCAGCTAAACTGCTCAAAATACACCGCAGACATTTATACACGAAAATAAATGATTATAAGATCAACATCTCATAACTCGCACCCGGGTGATTTTCTATCATCCGAGCCCCCGAAATTTCCTTAATCAACGGATAGCCCGGAAGCCGGGCGAAAGGGGAGCAGAAGGGAAGGGTTTGCAAAAAAAAATACGGCTTTTCAGATGAAAAACTGGTGATAAATTTCTCTCGGAATTGACCCGGGAATCTGACATAATGTGATTAACTACTTCAGCTCCACTTCAGAGTATTTTCTCATAAATGAAAAAGCCCTGTAACTCATTGAATTACAAGGCTTTTCTTTGTGAGCGTCCCGAGCATCGGGAAACCGCCGACCTTTAAAAAACAAAAAAGCTGGACAGACCAGCTTTTCTTTGTGAGCGTCCCGAGTATCGGGAAACCGCCGAACTCCGAAAAACGAAAAAGCCGGACAAACCAGCTTTTCTTTGTGAGCGTCCTGAGTATCGGGAAACCACCGACCTTTAAAAAACAAAAAAGCCGGAAAAACCAGCTTTCCTTTGTGAGCGTCCCGAGCATCGGGAAACCACCGACCTTTAAAAACAAAAAAGCCGGACAAACCAGCTTTTCTTTGTGAGCGTCCCGAGTATCGGGAAACCACCGATCTCCGAAAAACGAAAAAGCCGGACAAACCAGCTTTTCTTTGTGAGCGTCCCGAGTATCGGGAAACCGCCGACCTTTAAAAACAAAAAAGCCGGAAAAACCAGCTTTTCTTAGTGAGCGTCCCGAGCATCGGGAAACCACCGACCTTTAAAAACAAAAAAGCCGGACAAACCAGCTTTTCTTTGTGAGCGTCCCGAGTATCGGGAAACCACCGATCTCCGAAAAACGAAAAAGCCGGACAAACCAGCTTTTCTTTGTGAGCGTCCCGAGTATCGGGAAACCACCGATCTCCGAAAAACGAAAAAGCCGGACAAACCAGCTTTTCTTTGTGAGCGCGGGTGGGCTCGAACCACCGACCCTTTGCTTAAAAGGCAAATGCTCTACCCCTGAGCTACGCGCCCTTACTTCTAAACTTATTTAAAAATTAGACTACAAAGATAACTATTTCCTTAATTTCAACCAAATCTAATCTAATGTCACTTGTTCACTTTTTTGGTAATAGTCAAAAATAATCCCTGTTTGTACAGAGCAGTATCTTAAATTTATTAATAGTTTATCTATTTAATCAGCATCATTTTCCGTGTTGCGGTGAAATCAGTCGTTGTCAGAGTATAGAAATAAATACCACTGGTTAAACTGCTTGCGTCAAATTTTGTACTGTGTGCACCGGCTTTTTCGAATGAGTTGTGTATTGTTGCAACTTCCTCCCCCATTATGTTGAATATCTTCAATGTTACTATTTCGTCCTGAGGAATGTTATAGCTGATTGTTGTGCTTGGGTTAAATGGATTCGGATAGTTCTGTAATAACTCAAAACCTACTGGTATTTCATTACCCGAAAATTCTTCCGCATTTGAAACTACGTCCAGGTAATCCATTATGCCTCTTAGCAGCGCGTTTGCCGCAGAATCATATCTTGCATCATTTGAAGTTGACGTTGAAATCTGTTCAAATGTTAGCGCCATAACTCCCTCGGCGTAATTTGCCCAGAACCAGCTTTCCGGATAAACCATTGGATTTCCTGTGGTCCATGTTATTGTGTAATTCCAGTCATGAATCCCGGTAAAATAATAACTCCTCACATCCCCGATGAACTCTTTCTGATCAACAACATATTGCGCTGAAGTTCCTGCTTCGTGATGAAACACAAAGTAATCTTTCGTCGCACCTCCGTCCCCGTGCATGTTCAGTGCTATGCGCACTGGATTTGCCGAACCCATAAACCCGAGATATTTATTCTTCAAAGCTGCTACTTCCGGCTCATTCGGAACAGTGAACCAGTTCCGTTCCAGATCTACTCCGTTAGCATTCACTCTTCCGTATCCAAGTTCAACCCCGTCCGGATTATACATCGGCACAATATTAAAAATAAACCTCTCGCGCAGAAGTGTTCCAAGTTGGGTATCTGACGAAAGAAATTCTATAATTTTATGTGTTAGCATCTCCGATTGTATCTCATTGGGATGAGTCCGCGCATGAATTGCAACCCGGTAAACCGGGAGAGAATGATTCTGCTCTCCTTTAATCGAAAGCATCCAGACTGTCCGTCCCTGCACGCTCTTCCCTATTGAATCAATTACTATGTATGGATTCAACCGCCACTTATTAAGCTGGGACATGAGACTGTCGTAACCATAGGTATACGCTTTGGATTCCATTACATTTTCAGTTTGAGAGGGAATCAAATCATCCTGTGCATTCGCAGGCACACACAGAGTTAATACCAGGAAACCAATAACGACAAAACTAAATTTTCTAAACATAGTGTAAATATAATATAAAACTACGAATTAAATATCCCGACTTCTTGTATTTATTACCAAATAAAAAAGCCCGCCCCTTTCGGAGCAGGCTCTTAAATAATCCGCTGTTAATTTAATTACTTAATTAACATCATTTTCTTTGTTGCTGTGAAATCACCTGCGGTTAAATTGTAGAAGTAAACACCACTGGTTAAACTGCTTGCATCAAAGCTTGCACTGTATGCGCCGGCTTTTTGGAATGAGTTGTGTAATGTGGCAACTTCCTCCCCCATGATGTTGAATATCTTCAATGTTACTATTCCGTCCTGAGGAACGTTATAGCTGATTGTTGTACTCGGGTTGAATGGGTTTGGATAGTTCTGATAAAGCGCATAGGTCTCTGCCGTTAATGAAGGCTCTTCTTTAATGCTGGTTGCATAATCACCAAAGAAGTTGTAAAGTTCCATCGTTGTGGCCACCTGTCTTAATGTGAAGAGGTGATTCATTCCGAATCCGCCTTCATTGTCAAGCGGTGAGGTGCCGCCGTTTACCGTGTCGCAGTTTGGATAGTATGCGGAAAATTTGAATTCAATTGCTCCTGCAGCGGTTCCCGTCGGGAATACAATTGCTTTCGACCATACTTTGTCTCCTGCTACTTTATCACCGTTGATACCGGCATCATTTAATACTGTAATAAATGGGAATCCGTTTGTCTGTACAGTTGTGTCTGCAACAACCCAGTTTCCGCCCCAGTTTCCTATAGGTATCGAACCGCCTTTAACTCCTGCGAAAATAAGGGTATTCGGATCAATCGGAAGATTATTGTAAACATTCCTTGCATTGGTCATGTTAACCTGGAATAATACTGTAACCGGATCTGTTAACGGTCCGAATGATGGTGAAATTAATGGCTGGATCGAAGGCATGTTATATGTTGATCCGTCTGCCTGATATGTGAACCATCTGTCCTGACCTGTTTCCCAACCTGTGTTGGTGAATCTGTCTTCCGGATAAGCTCTGAATTTCCACTTGGTTGAATCTCCTAAGAATCCCTGAATAGTCATTGAGGTCTTGAAGATCTTTGGCTGTAACGGATTTGTTGCCCTTAGTCTTCGGTCACCGCTTACAACTGTTCCAAGCCCGTCCCAGTCTAATCCTTGTACGGTTATGGAGTCTTGTGTCGGATCAAAGAATCCCGCACCACTGCCGTATATTGCATTCATGTCGGCTGTAAAGTTAATTGTGTTAACAACCGTTGGCTTGAAAATGTAAATACTGTCATCGTTGAACCAGTATACCGGAAGTGTGACTCCGGGTGCGGTTACTGTAAATGGTCTGTCTGGACTTCCTTCCCATCCATCCGGTGCTTTTACGAATTTAAACCCGTAACTGTTTCCGGCTGTTGTTGCTGGAAAGTTTACTGTCAGAGAGTAAATTGTGTCCGCCCCAACTCTCGCTAATTTGAAGAAGGTTCCTTGCCAGTCTCCACCCGGATCTCCGGCTGCCGCCTGGAAGCTTCCTCTTATTACTACTGTGTCAGTAGCAATGCTGAAGAGTCCCTTCTTTACTTGTACAGACATATTTACACTAAATGTTACCGGAATTGTCTGTGCGAACATAGTAACACCAAACAATAAAACTAATATTGTTGCTGCTATTTTCTTCATATATCACCTTTCTTTATTTGTTTGTAATTTGAGTATTAATTCTCTTACTCTTTCTTAAAATCCCACCGATACTGAAACTCTGTTGATGGCGTCAAATATTCCGAACTGATTATAACTGTAGTCAACTTTCGCATATACCGGTCCAAAGTCATACATCAATCCAACACCCGCGCTAAGTCCTTCTTCTGCATCTGTCTTTAGTAGCGAGTTATAACCCACTCTTAATGCTATCATTCTCTTCCATGATACTTCCGTTCCAAGATTCAAGTATGAACTCTGATTGTTTGGGTAAACTGCATCGGTCGCCAGAACAACTTTCCAGTCCTCCATTTTAATCAGATCATACCCCAATCCAACTGTGAATATCAAAGGTAAAGTCCAGCTGTCCGTGTTTAAGGTCGCTGTTATCTTGTCGTTATTCCCCGTGTTGGCGGGATCAATATCAACCGACTGCAACAGATCTTTCCCGTCCAGTTTCATTTCAGTTCCAAAATTAGAAATATTCATGCCAATACGCAAGCCATCTAATTCGGTATGAAATAATAACCCGATATCCAGCGCAAACGCGCTTGCGGACTCATTCCAGATCTGTTGCCTGATATACTTCAGGGACCCTCCTATCGAGAATCTGTCTGTAAGATTTTTTGAATAAGTTACTGCCAGTGAAATATCCTGTGCTTTCCACCTTTGCCCTGTTCCGTTTGGTTCTTCGGGTGTGGTTATCTCTTCTTCTCCGTAGTCAAGCTGGTTTACTGAAATCCCCACCGCATCATTATCTGTTATTTTGAATGCTAATCCTATCCAGTTGAATTTTGTCCCCACCAGCCATTCCGAGTAGGACACATTGAATTCACTTCTTTCCAGCCAGCTTATACTCCCCGGATTCCAGTATAATCCCGTTGCATCGTTTGCCACCGCCACAAATGCGCCCCCCATTCCGGTGGCTTTTGACCCAACTGGTATTGTTAGGAAGTTTGCTGCAGTGGTTCCAACTTTTGACTGCCCAAAATTTATACCGGCTGCTAATATTATAATTACTGCTAATATCATCTTTTTCATATCTTTTTCTCCGGTAAAATTATTTTATTATTGCAAGTTTGCCGTACTTCTTGTCGCTTATTCCGTCTGCTTCAACTACATAGAAATAAACACCGAAAGCTACATCAAGTCCTTCTTTCGTCTTCAAATCCCAAATAACGCTTCCGTTATTTATGTCCCCGTCATGCTCCAGCGTTCTTATGTGATTTCCGCTTGATGTATAAAGATGTATCTTCGCATTTGGCGGCACGTTAATAAAATTGATTATCCTCTCTCCTCGCCCTCTTACTGTCGGCGGTAGTGGCGACTCGAATACGTTCGATACTACATACGGATTTGGCACCGCTCTTACTTTAGTTAACGAGTCCTTTGCCGCACCTGAATTGTATCCCGCTGCCGTTGTATTGAATATGAACTTGTCTGCAGCTGAAAGCGGTCTGAAAAATCCTAATTTTAATGTGTCCCCCCCTTTTGGTATGTATACTCCGGTGTCCGAGAATATTACCTGCCATGAAATCTTTGTTCCGTCTTCATTCGATAACACAAGTATGTCATCTGCCGATAATGTGTCTTGCTTCGGTGCTGCCGGATCTTCGTAGAACAAGAATTTTACTTGTTTTGGATTTGCTGCTTCTGTAACATCATATATCTTGAAGTTTAACTTCTTGTTTACCGGTAATTGGAAATTAAACAATCCGCTTAAATCATTCGAACTGTCTTTATAATCATTTGAAAATACAAATGCATAATCCTTAGCCGGCTTATCTCCAATCACATTATTGTACACCGTATCAACCCACTGGATTACACTGTATTTTAAGAATCTTGTATCCGGTTGTGTTTGATTGTTTATTCTCCATCCGCTTATACTTGGATTCGGTTTTACGCTGTCTGGATTCTGGTAGCTTGCATCAATCGAAAGTCTTACTCCGTCAAATATTTCTCCGTTACTTCCCGATAGCTTCCTGCTCTGATCTATCAGAATCTGACCGCTTAACGAATCTTTCACTGTATAAGCATATCCGATTTCTACTCCCTTGCTTACTGAATCGGTGAATGTCACAATATATGTCGTCGTTTTTACCGCAGTAGGATCCACCACCTCAAAGTAAGGCGTAACTGTTGAACCCCCTTTTGCTCTGTCAAGTTTCTTTCCTGACTCTGGAGGTACATATCCCAAAACCGGTGCGTTTGGTATTGCGAAACCGGTGTTTTTGTCCGTCGAAATCTTCCCGGTAACGTCCTTGCTTATATATCTTGTGTTTTCACTCGGATATATATCTTTGTCTGTTCTGCCTCTGTCGTATGCTACAACTGCATAATAATAAGTCCTGCCGTTAATTACTTCATTGTCAACAAACGAATTAACCACTCCGTTATCGCTTCCCAGATTGAACGGAGCACCATTTGTTAACTCATATAATCCCGGCGATGAAATAAATAATCCCGATATTCCGTTTACCAGATCAAATTGCTGATACGGCTTTAGAAATACTATCTGCCCGCTCGCATCTGATATTAATTGTACATCTGTAAAATCAGGATCCGTCCCTTTATATATTTTATACCCCTCAAAGTCTTTTTCCTTTGTGGTGGGATCAATGCTGTTTTCCGCTTTTGTATCCCAGTATAGAGTTACTTTTTTATCCCCCGCAACTAATTTTAGCGTCGGCTTTTCTGGTGGTTGAGGAAAATTGTAGTTTGCATTGTATATTAACTGCGCTATCTGCTTTGTCTTAATTACACCCTTCAGATCTTCTCCGTATGCAAGAGCTAATGAAAATCTTTCTGTTTTTCCTGGTAAAAGAGGGAAATATCCGGACCCGTACATAAAGTCACCGTCTTCACCTCTGGTTGCTACGTTGCCCACTACCGATGCCGGCACATCAAAATACCCGGGATTTAATCTCCTCCACATATCCTCGTCATCATTCATCTTTACATCGTTTGCCGGCACAAAGTACTGGAAGCTCGTCAGTCCCAGCTGATCCGATTCATCAACATCCGTTTTATCTATATTCGGCTCTCCCGGAAATTGTGTGTCTTCTAACCTTCCTGTTACTGGGTTTAGTTGAAATCCTGATGTCGGCAATCCGTCCCCCTCTCCCTGATCGCCTGTGTTGGGCTTTCCGTCCAAACCCACATCATCTGTCAACGGATTCCAGTCTCCGTCATTATCTATTCCGTCGTCCCTGCTCTCATCAAGCATTATATCACCAGGCCCGATGTTCCCTGCAAAATCCTTATATTGTACCGGATTCAGTGTGTCAATTAGCACAATCCCTGCCGGTGATTTCTTATACTGCCTGTAGTGAATTATATAATTCTCGTCTATTAATCCGTCAAGATCATTGTCAATACCGTCAAATGCATTCTTGTTTACTGCTCCCGTAGGGTCAATATCTCCTTCATTTAACTTTGTAACATTGGGATTTAAGAAAAACTTTACTCCCATGGATGTTACTGTAACCGTATCGTTCGGCATTGTAAATAATGTCCTCTGGAATGTGCTCTTGTCAATTAGCACCAATTTATCATTAGGCTTGATTGTCTTACTGTTAAAATCCTCTGTCTTGAAAAATTTCGCAACACCCGAAAATTTTTGATTGTCTGCATCATTGTCAACTCCGTCTATTCCATTTCCCGGTGATTCCAGAAACGCGTATGCTATGTATCCCACCTGACTCGGATTTGGCTGCCACTTCGCATTCGCAGTTGGCCTTATGTATCCTCTCCCTCCGTAACCCGGCTCAATATCAAATGTATATGTGATAGACTCTCTTACATCGAAAAATGATGCGTCGTCATTCCATTCATCCCCCTCTGCACCAACGTACGTCCCCACTAACGTTCCGAAAACAGCCTGATCATATGTTGATGTTCCGTCATTCTTTATATTATATAACCAGAAAAGAACATTCTGTGCAAGAAAGTTGCTCCATTGCAAACCTCTTATTGATACCTGCAATGCATGTCCGCGTCTTAACTGATCCATTGAATCCGGGATAAATCCATGCCGCTGAAACATCTTCTCATCCGGATTATCATCCATCCAGAAATAACTTTCCTGATCTGCATTTATCTGCCCGCGTCCGAAATATCCGTTCCAGTCCACCGAAGGCGTCATATCCTTTCCGTCAATAATTATTGGTTCACCCGAATATGTCCAGGTCGGGAAATCAGGCCATGCAGGCGGCCAGGTTTCCGGTTGATGACTCATTGCTACCCCTTTTGCCAGTTCATTCAGCGAAGGATTGGCAAAACCCGGTATCGGCTCAAATCCCCAGAACGCTCCACCTGGTGCATAGTCACCTCCTCCTGGTCTGCTTACCGGCGTTATTATTACCGAGTGTATTGTATCTTTCGAATTAAGTGTATCGTTCATATCATAATCCTTCACCGGAAGATGAATTCCTACTAATGGCGATACGTCTCCCACATACCCGTTTGCGTCATACTTCCATGATCCTCTTGGACCCTGATCCCCGGGCTGTGCTATAACTCCGTAATTCGAAAATATCGTCCTTACCTGATTCCCCCTGTGAATACCCACTTTCCTGAATGTGCTTGTTCCGCGTGTCGTTACTCGCTGCTGGCTGTATGCTTCTTCCGGAATCAGTAAATATATCGCTATTACTATTAATACTAATTTTATTATCTTCATTTTACAAAACCTGTTCTGTTATTTTAGAAAAATAATGTCGCACCAACTTCTATACGTCGCGGTTCCGAATACATCGTCGGATTTCTGTAATATTCGTCCACAGTATTGAGATTATAATGCCTTAGCACTTCATCTGTGTTCCTCTGCCTGAATAAATACTCAGCCAATGTGAAATCAGCAGTACCCGAATCATTATATACTCCGTATTCGCTCTGTATATCAAACAGATTGAATACCCTTGCAAAAATACTCACCTTGTACGAACCGAATACTATATCCTTGTATGCCCTTAAATCAACCGTGTAAGTTACCGGCTTTAATTCACTGTTGGTTAACAAAGCTGAAAGATTAAGCGATTGAGAAGGCGTATATGGGAATCCGCTTCCATATTGTCCTATCAAACTGAATCCCCAGTTGTCAGCTGATGAATAATTGAATGTTACGTTCACAGTATGCGTCTGATCCTGATCAAGCCGTATTAATTGTATTTCGGGTTGCTGTCCGCTTGCCACCTGATTTCTTGTGGCTGCCGGATCACTTGCATTGCCCTTTGCACTCTGCAATGTGTAATCAATTGTAGCACTCCAGTTGTCCGAAAATCTCTTCGTCAGGGATAAAACTATTCCTTTTACAAATCCGAAATCACTGTTTACGTATTGACTGTACCTTCCGGCCCCTCCGAATATCCTTATCTCATCTGCTCTCGTTCCGGCAAGATTTCTAATGTCCCTGAAATATCCGGTCAAATCAACCGTTATCTCATCCGTTATTGCCTGCTGAACTCCAACCTCACCGCTTATCGTCATCTGTGGCTTCAGGTCCGAATTCCCCGCAATCCCTAAATTCTCTGTCCCCTGTCCAAATTTGAACTCGGGATTTGTGTACAGCAAATCAAAGTTCGGTATCTGGAAAAAGTGCCCGTAGGAAAAGTGAATCACTCCTCGGTCTGTTATCGGAAATGCTATTCCTAACCTTGGACTTACCTGATATTTTGCCGTGGCGTCTGTGTACCAGATCTCTTTTCGTTCTGCTAATGTCTTGCTGATATTCCACGGTTTTCTTGGTCGGTAAATATCCGGATCATCCTTCATCGAATCGGCTAATATTTTCCCGTCCGGTTTGAAATAATCAAACCTTAATCCGATATTTATGATCATCTCATTCAGCTCAATCTTGTCCTGTAAATAGGTCGAAAACTCTATCGGTGTCCTCTGATACAAATCAATCCTCAAATTCTCATCTGGATTGTTTGGATCAGGCAAATACATCTTAGCCCAGGGTGTTCCCGTAATAGATGGATCCTGTAGCCCCTGCTCTTGTATTAAATTAATATTATCAAATGATAAATTGTGCCGGTTAAACTCAACTCCCCCTTTAATTTGATGAATCTGCGTTACTTGCGAAGTTATATCAAACTTTGCACCGTACGTTCCGGTCGTCCGCTTGAAATGCTGATTGATTGTGCCCCCCGTCAATGGCGTTGGAAGATCAGCCGGATTTTGACCTAAAAGATTCTCATGCGTATAATATGGATTGTCAAAATTTTCATAAACATAATGCTGATACTTCTTAAAGAAATAAGACAAATTTAACTGATAAAATGTACTCGATCCTAACGTATGAGTTATACCAAGTATATTTGTGTTCCCGTACCTGAATCTCTTCAAATCTCCGTCAGGATTATATGCAAAGCTGTGATTGTAATCCCTGTATCTTACTCTGTCATATATGTAATTAAACGTAACTTTTACATTGTCTAATAACCTGTAAGTTAATTTCCCTTGCCCGTAAACCTTCTCATTGAAGTTCATTGGCACAACAGCACTGTCTCCCGTATTCTGGAAAATATATCTCGACTCTATTGGCTCCGTCGCACCTAAATTTGTTGTTATATCCCACGGATTGAATACCCTCAATCCCTTCAGCCATCCGTCAAAATATATGTATCTTGCGTTTGCATAAAAGAAAAGTTTATTCTTTAATATCGGACCGCTTAATGATCCCTCAAGGTTTCTTACCGCAAGCGGATTTATTTTATTCCCGTCTCTGAACAAGTCTGTGTTGGTAGTATAATGGTCTCCCACATATGCCGTGACTGTTCCGTTAAACGTGTTGTCTCCGTCTTTTGTGGCAATATTTACATAACCTGATAAAGCCTTACCGTACTCAGCATTAAAGGCTCCACTTACAAACTGAAGCTCCTGTATCGAATTCGCATTCACATCCACTACCGTCCCCCCGTCATACACGTCCGTTACCGGCACACCGTCAATCGCATAAACCACCTCGCCGCGTCTTCCTCCTCTCACCGTTCCCCCAACTATTCCGGCTTTTAGCTGAAGCACTTCTTGAAATTCCGTTACCGGCAAAGCCGCTATATCATCCGCACTTACAATGGATGTTGAACTTGTTAAGTCCTTCGTTACTAGTGGCTTCGTTGCAGTAACCACCACCTCTGTCCCCAGTTCCAGCGTTACTTCCGAAAGTTGAACATCCTGCTTCGACGTTAAATCTATTGATACCCGGATACCCTGAATCGTTACTGAACTGTAACCCACCGCCGAAATCTTTATCGAATAATTTCCCGGTGCTACGTTCAGTATGTTATAATAACCGTCCAGATCCGATGCGGCGCCCTGTGTAGTCCCCTCTATCACCACATTCACAAACGGAAGCGGCTCACCCGTTAGTTTATCAGTTATTCTGCCCGATATCTTCCCCGATTGGGCATGCGCAACCCCCATCGTCAGAATCAATACTATTACTATATGTTTTACCAAAGGAAACAATTTTCTCATCTATACCTCCTGAGCATTTCTTCCTTACTTAATTATGTATGTCTGATTATCTCTGTGAATAAAACATTCGCCTGCATTCACAAACCTATCAAAATTATTAAATCCTAACACGGCACGCGGTTCTTCTTCATTATATCCTGCCGCATTGTCGTCTGTCCTGAAAATCCACAACATTCCGTCTTCCTCAACCATAATCCCCAGTTCCCCCTTAATTTCAAACACCCCCTTGAATCTCCCCTCTCCCGTTATATACCTTTCCCCCTTTTTCTCAAACTTGTCGTTAAACACTATCAAACTTTTATTGAATGTCCCAACCATCAGCCCGTCATAACTCGCCAATCTCTCAAAATTTATCTCCCTGCTCTCTCCTGTCTTTTCAAGCCTTTCGTTCATCATTATGCTCAGCGGATTCGGTACACTCTCTTCAAATTTAACCCCGCTTATTATAATACCCCCCTCCGTTAACCCGAAATAAGTCACCGCCGTTATCCCTGCCTCACCGGTTACTTCCTTCTCCTCGTCAAAATCATACCGCACAACAGTAAAAACCGGATTTTCTTCCTCTATAGGAATCAGTTCCCTGTTATATATCACCGCAACCCCCTCATCATTACTGTCAATATATATTTGCCTTTCCATCTCAAACTCAATCCCCTCTTCCGGATCAATAACCTTCTCATTTCCCCTCTCCCTTATTGTCAGCTTGAGTGTCAGGGGGTCTATATACGTAATAACCCCATTATTATTAACCTTGTATAATGGATGAGGCATTCCATAGAATGCCTCGTTTATAAATTTGTCCGTAAGTTCAAAATTATTATCAAAAAGATAACCGTAGATCTGGAAATTCTCTTCTGCCTCTGGAAAATCATACGAAAGGATTAACATATACTCCCTGTCCTTCGAAAATTCCACCTGCTTTAACCCTCTTACTTGCTCATTAAACAAAACATCATCCTCTCCTGCAATTCGGATATATGAGTCCTCAAGAGTCACCATAACATCATTTATAGAAAAAATATTCCCTTCAGTTACCTCAACCCCTGAAGTCTCAATCTGTCCAACATTTTTTACCTGTAAAAAAAATAAACAAAAACTCACAAGAAATATTTGTAACCTTAACGCTCTCTTCATTTTTCTTTCTTATATTAAGTTTAACCTAAGCACAATCCTGCTAAAATAGCTTTGCAATTTATGTAAAAATTAGTTAATAATCAAAACCCTCCGTCACATCCTCCCCCTCTGCCATATCAGTATATCTCCGTTCCAATCCCCTCTTATTTCATTTCTCCCCTGTTCCCTCCCAAGCCCCTCCCCCGGATTTCCCCATCCCCACCTCTGCCACCCCACCTCCACCCCCTCTCCCTTCGATATGAATACGTGGTGAATACGTACTGAATACGTGGTGAATACGTGGTGAATACGTACTGAATACGTACTTAACTCGATCAGAATTCCTTCTCCTCACGATTCATTAACAATTAAACAACTCTCCCCCTTTGACAATAAAAAAGGGCAAATTCAATCAAACTTGCCCTTTTTCTGCTAATTACCTAAAAAAATCTACTTCACGCGCAACAGCCAATTATGAGTATCCACTGTCTTCCCCCGGTGAATAGATGTAATCGTATCAAACAACTTAAGCGATAAATCGTCCGATACACCTCCATTTATCTCCATTACCCTCTCTTTGTACTTCATAATTCCCACCGTGGAAATAATTGCTGCCGTTCCGGTACCGAATACGCTTATTACCTCCCCCTTGTCATATTTCTCAATAAATTCATCTATACTCACTACTCGCTCCTGCGGATTCATCCCCCATTCCTTTAGAATTTCCAAAACCGTCATTCTTGTTATTCCCGGCAAAATCCCTCCGGTCAGTTTTGGAGTAACTATCTCATCCTTGAACCGGATGTAAATATTCATCGTCCCGACCTCTTCAATATTTTTCTTCTCTACCGCATCCAGCCATAGCACCTGGGTAAATCCCTGTTCCTTAGCAATCTCTGTGGCAAGCAAACTGGCTGCATAATTTGCCGGAGTCTTGCACTCTCCCAATCCGTCTCTTATCGCCCTGACATACTTGTCGCTTACGAGTATTTTAACCGGTTTGAATCCTTCAGGATAATATGCCCCAACCGGGGATAACAGGATTATGAACTTATATTCCTTCGAAGGTTTTACCCCCAATGCCGGATCAGTGCCGAAAATAAACGGTCTTATATAAAGCGCTTCCCCGTCTTTTTCCGGAATCCAGTCCTTTTCAATTTTAACCAGCTTCGCAAGTGCCTCTAAAGCGAAATCAACATCCACCTCTGGCATGCACAGCCTTCTTGATGAATTATTTAGCCGCATAAAATGCTTGTCTGGTCTGAATACAACCACTTCCCCGTTTACCGTCTTGAATGCTTTCAAACCCTCAAATGCTGCCTGACCATAATGAAAAAACATTGTCGCAGGATGCATTGCTAAATCTTCAACCGGCTTTATCGCAAAGTTATGCCAGCCTTTCCCTGGTTTGTAATCCATCTCAAACAGATGATCCGTAAAATACTGTCCAAATCCCGGATTCTCCGGAATCACCACTTTTGATGATCTTTCCTTTATTTGAATTTTTATTTCATCCATTTCTACCTCATCGATAGTTTTTATAGTTATTATTTAAGTGATTTTTTCACTTCTTCTTCCCCCTCAAATCAGTGAAAAAATATTTTGTTTCTCAAGTTAAGCAAACTTTTTCTCATAAAAAATCATAATCGCTTAAAAAATAACTTTTTTACCTCATAATTCATTATTTTTGAATTATTCAATTAATAACTTTATAAAATGTCATCGAAATCACAATCATTTTTAGCTAAATGCCGCTCCGCTGAAGGAAATCCCCTTACAATATTCCTCAGACGCATTTTTTATAAATCTCTTGATAAAAATATCCTGGCTCACAACAACACCCGGATTATCGGCTTAAATAAAATACAAATTAATGGAGCACTTGAAATTGGAATGGATTACGTTGGCTTCGTTTGCAAAACAGATAAAACCCTCCTGCGAATAAGTGGAAATCTTTCCATAAACGGATTTTTTCGAATAAGTAAAGGCTGCCGCTTCGATATCCCCCAAAACGCTAAAGTCGAACTCGGAAATAACTCCTATATGAATCCCAACTGCCTTGTCGTAATCTCCCATTCACTTAAAATAGGAGATAATTGCGCAATTTCCTGGAATTGTCACTTCCTTGATAATGATTTTCATAAAATTGTCTATCCCGGCAGAAAAGAATCCCCGAATAGTGGTATAGTCATTGGAAATAATGTCTGGATAGGCTCAAATAGTGTGATTTTAAAAGGCACAGTCATTCCTGACGGTTGTGTAATAGCGGCAAACTCGGTTGTTCGTGGTTCATCTTTCTCCCCCAATTCACTTATCGCTGGAAATCCCGCAAAAACAATTAAAACAGAAGTCTCCTGGTCCTAACTTCCTTCCCCTTTTTTCTCATGTGAATTTGTCTTATATACATTTTCATATGCGTCAATAATATCCTTTACTAGCTTGTGCCTTACCACATCTCGCTTGTCCATGTATACAAACCCCACTCCCTTGATATTCTTCAGTATCTCCTGCGCTTTTACTAGCCCGCTTACTTGTTTTGCAGGCAAATCAATCTGTGTAATATCCCCCGTAATTATCGCTTTGGAATTTACCCCTAGCCTCGTCAGGAACATCTTCATCTGCATATCCGTTGTATTCTGTGCCTCGTCCAGAATAACGAAAGCATTGTTTAGCGTCCTTCCCCTCATATAAGCTAACGGAACAATCTCTACTGCTCGTTTCTCAATATATCCCTTCAGTTTCTCAGAAGGCATCATATCATCCAACGCATCATAAAGCGGTCTTAAATATGGATCTATCTTCTCCCTGAAATCCCCGGGCAAAAACCCTAAAGATTCCCCGGCTTCCACTGCAGGCCTTGCCAAAACAATCCTGTTCACCACCCCCTTCTTCATTGCCGAAACCGCAATCGCCACAGCCATATAAGTTTTCCCCGTCCCCGCCGGACCTATGGCAAAACAAATATCATTCTTCAAAGCCGTCTTGTAAAAATTAACTTGTCCGGGCGTCTTCGCTTTAATAACGTCGTTCTTCGTATAAAGAATAATGTCATCAAAATCCTTTTCACTCACCACCTCACCACCGTGCATTGTCAGTTCCACAATAGTTCTGACATCATCCTCCTTCAAACGACCGTTCGTATTTAACACATACACCATTTCTTTGAAGATTTTTTCAACAACCCCCACCTCCTCCTCCACTCCTTTAATAACCACATTCTCCCCCCTTACTGTTATTGTGGTACTAAAACGGTTTTCAAGAATCTTGATATTTGCATCATTCATCCCCAGAAGGGATAACATATCCGTTCCATCAAAAGAAAGCCTGCGTAACGACTCCGGCATATTTTTTCTCTCCATAAATAAAAAAGCCCTTGTCTCTTAAAACAAGGGCTTTGAATTATAATAATTCAATTATCAAATTATTAACTCAGATTAATTGGTCGGAGCTGGTTTGTAGTTCCTTCTTAATCTGTCGTATTTATCCTTTTCTTCTGCTGTCAGAGGTGGAATCTTGAACTCTTGTTGCGGGTAAATTAAATCCGGATTCTTGATTTTGTCTCTGTTTGCATTATAAATCTTCGGCCATGCAAAACCATTGCCGTAATGCTCTTTCTTGCGGGCAATACCCCACAGGTGATCACCTTTTACTACTGTATAGGTTATGTCTGTAGTCTCTTCAACCCACTCATCAAGCATTCTCTGTAAATCTTCATGCACTTTGTAGAAAAATTCCGGAAGTGCGCTTATCTTGTTCCTCTTTAATGCGTCAAGATCTTTCTGTCTGTCGGATTTCGGTCCTTCCTTCCTTCTGATCTTTCCTTCAAGTTCCCTTACTGCATTCCTGAAGTTGTCAACGTCATCTTTTGTTGCGCCAACCAGTTGATAAGCTTCATTTACGCAATCTTCATATGACTGCATTCCGTTTAAGGTAGCCTTAAGTCCGTCGATATCCTTCTTCAAGGATGCGATTTCCTTTACCAAGCTTTCCTTTTTCGTTTTCAACGTGCTCATTGCACTTTCCCACTCTTCCAGAGTCATTTCTTTCTGTGCAAGTGTGTAAACTGGCAATGCGATGAAAAGAGCTAATAATACCGATAAAAATCTGTTTAATTTCATATTCTTTTCCTCCTTGTCTTATTTAGGCAATTTTTCTAAATTAGCTTGAGTCTCCTGCTTCATCTGAGCACATTCTTCAAGCTTTCTGTTTTTTTCAGCAATCTCTCTCTCGAGTTTAGCTCTCTCGTCCTTAAGACTGCTTGCTTCTTTTTCCAACGAGGAAACTTCTTTCTTCAACGCATCTAATTGTGCCAGTTGCTCTTCAGATACACTGCTTCCGCAACCGATAAATCCGATGGTTAGAAAGGTAAAAAGAACTCCTACCATCATTCCTTTTAACTTCATAGATCAACCTCCGTAAATTAATTAATAAATTATTGTTTCGATTTCTATTCTGCTGATTTTCCCTTTTTAGGCAAAAATCTATTAAAAATATAGAAAATTCTTAATTTAACATTCAAAATGTAATGATTTAATCACAAAACTGCAAACTTAATCGTATTGGTTTTGCTTTTTATCACTAAATCTTTTCATTTTACCCATGATCCCCATAATAAAAAGACTATTCTACGCTTGCTCCATATATTAAACATCTCCATAAAAATATTGGTTCACTCAGACAATCCCTCTTTAATCCCCGCTCATATTAATTTCTTCATCAGCATACTCGAGTATTCATTCCCTCCCACTATTATGTGATCCAATACCGGAATCTGCATTATTTTCCCTACTTCCACCAGCTTCTGAGTTATTGAAATGTCCGCACTGCTTGGATCCGTGTTTCCGCTTGGATGATTATGCACCAGAATAATACTCTTTGCATTATTTTCTATTGCATTCTTAAACACCTCCCTCGGATGAACGATGCTTGTATCGAGACTTCCAACTGAAATTACCGAATACTTTATTATCTTGTTTGCTGTATTTAAACAAACCACAATAAATTTTTCTTTTTCCTCATCCCTCAGTATCGGAACAAAAATATCCCCAACTTCCGACGGCGAACTTATTTGACAATCCGAAAAATTCCTGGCCCTGAGCCCAATCCTCCTGCTTATCTCAAAAGCTGCCATTAGGGTTACCCCCTTATCTTTTCCTATTCCGTTTACCTTCGTTATGGCTGTTAATGATTTTCCCGCAAGCATCGCAAGATTGTCGTACTCCTCCAGCAAATCTCTTGCCACCTCTATAACATTCCTCCCCTTCTTCCCCGTCCGCAAAAGGATGGCAAGTAACTCTGCATCCGTAAGACTATCCGCTCCCTTAGCTGCTAGTTTTTCCCTCGGTCTGTCATCCATGGGAAGAGATTTTATTCTTCCGTCCCTTTTCTGTCCCATTACTTCTCTGTTCTGAATCTGTCAATTAATTCAAAAGTATTATTCTTAAACCGGATGATGTTCTGATACCTGTTTGCCCGACCCGAATCAAGCCCTATTGAGTTGTGTATTCCGGTTATTGTTATTTTCTCATCTGTAAGCATCTCTTTTAGTTTCCGTCCTTCATCGCTCTTCGATAAAATCCCGAGAAGGTACTTAGCCGCATCATATCCATATAAAACATTCCTGTTTGCTTCTAAACCCGTTTTATCAAAAAATCTCTTGTTGAACTGGGTAAAGTCTTCAGAACGGTAGTCAATAAAATAATCCGACGATACAACAAACCGGTTATTAAGTTCACTATGACTTTCAAGTCCTTTCGCACTTAACCAGTCCTGATTCCCGTATATATTGACTCTCGTTTCTATCCCTTTTAATCCGGCCAGAAATGCTTCGGCAAGGTTATCGTTCCCCAGAGGAATATATATCCCCTCATAGTTCTTTAGCTTTATTAGTTGTTGAATTAATGAATCGATTCCGGGATCATTTGCTCCGTAAGTAAAATGTTTAACAATCCTTCCCCCCAACATTGAAAATTCCTTCGTGAAAGCCTCTGCAAGACTTCTTGAGTATCCCTCTGCTGAGCTGATGACGATCATCTTCTTTTTATTCTCTACAAAAAATATATATTGCGCTAATCCCTTTCCTCTGATTGTAAAAGGGGGATTCAGATGATAAAAATATGAGCATTCTAAGGTTAATTCATCGTCTGTGGCAGTAGGAGAAATTACTGGAATTTTAAGATATTCAAACTCTTTGCATATCAATCTGCACTCCTCACTAAATAGCGGTCCTAATAAAGCCTTGATATTTTTCTCTTCTTCTATTTCTTTGCGAAGTTTTTTTATTCTCTCAGAATCCCCGTGTGTATCCAATATCTTTAAGCCTATCTTTTTTTCTGCCTGCTCATTATATTCGTCCGTTGCGTACTTAATCCCCTCTAAAATTTCCCTTGCAGTTACCGATCCTATATCTTCCCCGTCTTTTAATGGAAGAATTACCCCCACCACACAAACTTGCTCTTTTATTTTTAGTGAGTCCGGAACTTCTCCGGCATAATACTTCACTGCATATTTATGCTCTGCCGATTCCGGATATCTTTCGATTACTTTAAAATATTTATCTTTTGCTCTTTTTGTCTCCCCCATCGAGTCGAGCTTTTTCCCAAATGCTAACAAAAGAAATGGATATGTTCTCTCATTAATTGCCTTAGCTGTTAAAGAATCCACGTCATCAGGTTCTAGATGGTCAATAATTATATTCTCCAGATAACCCTGTGCGTCAACCAAATATTCTTGAGATTTGGTCTCTTCCACCACTCTTAGCAACTTTAATGCTGCTTCATAATATTGCTTTTCACTTAAATATAGTTCTGCAAGATCAATACTCGCCTCATCCCTGTATTCATTGTTTTCTGATATTTTTAATATATCTGATAAGATTGTTTTTGCTTCCTCCCGTTTGCCCGATTTTTTAAGCGCTTTGCCTTTTAATAGCTTTGCGGGAATTATTTCCTTTGAGTTTTCTGTCTTAATCACAAGATCAAATTTCTCGATTGCACCACTGTATTCCCCTGCCTTAAACAGGCTTAGTCCCTCTTTTAATAATTCCCCCATCGGTTGTTCTTGCTGGGAATAACAAAATCCGGAAATTAGAATTGCAACAAAAATTATTATCACCGTTCGTCTGATTTTCATCTCCTACTCCCATTCAATCGTTGATGGTGGTTTGGAACTAATATCGTAAACAACCCGGTTTACCCCTTTGACTTTGTTTATTATGAGATTTGATACTCTTGCCAGAAATTCATAATCAAACTTATACCAATCAGCCGTCATACCGTCTGTCGAAGTGACTCCCCTTAATGCAAGAACGTTCTCATATGTCCGAGCATCCCCCATTACCCCAACCGAACGTACCGGAAGCAATACACAAAATGCCTGCCAAATCTCATCATAGATTCCGGCTTTCTTTATTTCACCAATAAATATCTCATCAGCATTTCGTAAAACTTCAAGTTCCTCCCGATTAATTTCTCCGAGTATTCTTACCCCCAATCCCGGCCCCGGGAAGGGATGTCTTTTTATTAGTTCCTCATCAATACTAAGTTCCCGTCCAACCCTTCTCACCTCATCCTTAAATAATTCCCGGAATGGTTCAATCAATTTCAAATTCATCTTCTCAGGAAGCCCTCCTACATTGTGATGCGTCTTGATTGTTGCAGACTCCCCCTTTACAGAAACGGATTCGATCACGTCCGGATATAACGTCCCCTGAACAAGATGCGTTGCGTTTTTAATTTTTTTTGCTTCTCCTTCAAACACCTCTATAAATGTGTTTCCAATAATTTTGCGCTTCTTCTCCGGTTCAAATACTCCTTTAAGTCTGCCAAGGAACAACTCAGTCGCATCAACATTCGAAACTTCCAGTCCTAATTTCTCCCTGAAAAGTCTTACCACCTCCCCGCTCTCGTCCTTCCTCATCAATCCGTTATTAATATGTATACAATGGAGTCGTTCCTTAAGGGCTTTGTGTACCAGCACTGCGGCAACAGTTGAATCCACCCCGCCGCTTAATGCACAAATCACCTGACTTTCGCCGGCTTCTTCTTTTATTTTGTCAACGCTCTTTGAGATGAAGTTCGCCGCCGTCCAGTCCCCCGCACATCCGCAAATTCCGAATAAAAAGTTTTCAATGATTTTTCCCCCTTCTGCTGTGTGGCTTACTTCGGGATGGAACTGAACTCCAAAAAACATTTTCTTTTCGTTTTCAATCACACATACCGGAGTATGGTCACTCGTTCCAACTACTCGAAATCCTTTCGGGGGCTTTTCCACTAAATCTCCGTGACTCATCCACACAATGGTCTCTGAACTTAATCCCCTTAATAACTTCCCTTCTTCTTTACTCGTTAATAACGCTCTCCCATATTCCCGGTCAGATGTTGCCTTAACCTCCCCTCCCAGATATTCAGACATCAACTGCATACCGTAACATATTCCCAAAACCGGAATTCCCAAATTAAATATTTCCCGGTCCGTTTGCGGAGAGTCTTCTTCATAAACACTCATTGGCCCACCGGAAAGAATTATTCCCTTTGGGCTGATCTCTCTTATTTTTTTAAGAGAGATTTTATGACTGAAAATTTCAGAATACACCTCTCTCTCCCTTACACGTCTTGCTATAAGTTGAGTGTATTGCGATCCGAAGTCAATAATTAGTATTGTTTCTGGTGTTTTCATTCATATTTAAAAGTTAAGAAACCGGTAGCATTGCCCAATACAGGCAGCACTACCGGTTTTTTATGAAAAAGGATACTTATTGTCCTATTAATTCACGATATCCGTTTGTATCAAGAAGGGAATCAAGTTCTGCTGGATTTGTAATTTCTATTTTGAGCATCCAGCCGGTACCGTAAGGATCCTGGTTCACTGTTTCAGGATTTGCGGACAGCACCGGGTTAATCTCCAACACTTTTCCGCTGCAAGGAGCATAAATTTCACTTACGGTTTTCACCGCTTCGATAGTGCCGCAATTTCCACCCTGAGTTACTTCGGACAAGTTTGGATCTATATCAATAAAAACAACGTCTCCCAGTTCTCCTTGTGCGTAATCGGTTATTCCTATCGTTGCAACATTTCCTTCCAGGCTAACCCATTCGTGTTCTTTTGTATATTTTAAACCATCGGGTATATTCATTCATTCCTCCAAAAAAAAATTTAACTCTTTAGTTTAATATCTTTCAGAAAATTATCCAAAAAAGAAGTGTCGAAATCTCCTGAAATAAATTTTTCGTTTTCAAGCACTTTTAGATGAAACGGAATAGTTGTTTTAATTCCTTCAATCACATACTCTTCCAGTGCTCTTCTTGCCCTTTTAATTGTACGCTCTCTGTTTTTTCCCCAAATAATTAATTTAGAAACCAAAGAATCATAATAAGGCGGTACAATATACGATTGATATACATGAGAATCAACCCTTATCCCGAAACCACCCGGTACATTCAGCGATTCAATCCTTCCCGGGGAGGGTCTGAAATCTTTTTCCCAATCTTCTGCATTAATTCTGAATTCAATAGCATGCCCCAAGGGTTCCTGCAAAGGAAGTGTATCAACTTTTTCACCGGCGGCTACGAGTATCTGATTGCGTACAAGGTCCACATCATATATCTGTTCAGTCACAGGATGCTCAACCTGGATTCGCGTATTCATCTCCATAAAATAGAAGTTCTTGTATTTGTCAACAAGAAATTCTATAGTCCCCGCCCCCTCATAGTTAATGCTTTTCGCTCCCAACACCGCAGCCTCCCCCATCCTCTTTCGCAAGTCTTCATCCATTATTGGCGATGGCGCTTCTTCAATAAGTTTTTGATGCCTTCGCTGAACAGAGCAGTCCCTTTCACCATAGTGATATACATTCCCGTATTTGTCCCCCAAAATCTGAAATTCAATGTGCCTTGGGTTTTCAAGATACTTTTCAATGTAAACATCAGGATTGGAAAATCCTGCTTCTGCTTCACTTCTGGCCATTTGAAACAGGGTTTCAAAATCTTCCTCTTTCTCAACAATCCGCATCCCCTTCCCCCCGCCACCGGCTGTTGCCTTTATAATTACAGGATATCCAATTTTTGAGGCTACTTTCTTCCCCTCATTAACATCATTAATTATTCCGTCACTGCCGGGAACTACAGGAACTCCTTTTTTCCGCATCGTTTCCTTCGCGGTTGCCTTATCCCCCATCATTCTTATCATCTCTCTTGATGGACCGATAAACTTAATCCCCGTTTCTGAACAAATTTCTGAAAACTCGCCGTTTTCAGCCAGAAATCCATAGCCGGGGTGAATAGCATCCGCTCCTGTTATTACTGCGGCTGAGATTATTGATGTACTTTTCAGATAGCTGTTTTTACTCTGCGGTGGTCCTATGCATACAGCTTCATCTGCAAAAGTAACATGTAAAGCTTCCTTATCTGCTTCCGAGTAAACAGCAACCGTTTTAATACCGAGTTCCTTACAACTCCTTATTATCCTGAGCGCAATTTCTCCCCGGTTTGCTATTAAAACCTTATTAAACACACTGCCTCTCTTTGATATTATATTTTTACCAGAAACAATGGTTGATTATACTCAACCGGTTGTCCGTTCTCCACAAGTATCTTGACTATTTCACCGTCCACTTCGGAAATTATTTCGTTCATTAGTTTCATTGCTTCAACAATACATAAAACCGTTCCGGTAGAAACCCTGTCTCCCACCCTCACATAAGGCTCAGCATCCGGGGAAGGAGCCCGGTAAAATGAACCCACAATGGGTGATTTCACTTCATGCAGGTCTTTTGCTTGTGCGGCTGGTTCTGCTTTATCTTTGACCTCATTACTCTCCTTTAATTCAATACCATGAAACTGAGGTTGAGGAACAAAGTGATGCGGTGCAAAAGTTTCTCCTTTGAAAGCGGTTCCTTTCGAAAGCTTTACCTTCAGTCCTTCTTGCTCTACTTCAAGTTCCGAAAGCTTGCTTTCCTCGAGCACCTTAACCAATTTTTTAACTAAATTAATATCCATCTTTCTTCCTTTATCTGAAACACACTCTAATTCAAACTAAAATTTTACTCCCACCGTCAAATAATGCACATTAGTGAGAATACCGAAATCCTCGTATGCATAATCCAGCGCTAGTGCAACCGCATCAAAGATTTTATAGTTAATTCCGGCACCCAGGGTCAGTCCCTGCTCGCCGTTTTGTTCAAACAACGACTTATACCCGGCTCGCAAAAAAACTATATTATTCCAGGAATATTCCAGCCCCGAATTAATCGCCTCCGAGTTGTCGTTGGGATGTACTGCGTCCAGTGCCACCGTCAGGAGATGATCCTGTTCCTTAACAACATCTGCGGCAATTCCCACTCTAAAGAACAACGGCATATCGTATTCATCAAGTTCAATCTTCGTATTGATAAGATTCCCCTGTGACCCACCAACTTGAATTACCTTAAGAACATCCCTTCCGTCAAGTCTCATCTTAGTTCCGAAATTAGATATACTTGCACCCAGACGAAATTCGTTCAGAATGTTGATTTTGTACAATGTTCCTATGTCCAGAGCAAACCCCGTTGCGGACATATTCCAAATATGTTCGCGTACGTATTTTGCATTGAACCCAATTGAGAAATTATCCGTGAGCTCTCTTGCATATGACAGCCCTATCTGAAGTCCACCGGCATTAAAATACTCTCCGGTTCCTTCAGGCTGCTCATTAGTCCTCACAGGCATTTCTCCCATCGATAGAACGGAAACGAAAGCACCCAAAGTTCCAATATCTCCCGTTTTCATAGCAAACGATGCAAAATCATAATTTACATCCATTATCCAGTCAACGTGATTAAACTGAACTTCCCGGCTATATATTCCCGCTATTCCTGCAGGATTCCAGTATATCGAACTGAGATCGGCATAGGTGGCTGAAAATGCTCCTCCCATGCCAATTGCCCTTGTTCCCACTCCGATTTTTAAGAATTGCGCTGCTGTTGATCCGCTCTTACTTATATTCTGTCCAAATCCTGCGGTACAGATTAATATTGTTATTATTAAAATCTTTATCTTCATTTAAATCTCCTTAGATCATATTTAAAGTTATTAGAGATCTAATATTATTTAATTATTGCAAATTTAATTAGTTTCTCCCCTATCTCTCCGGCATCAATATGTGCAAAGTATATTCCGTAAGAGATGCTAAAACCGTCTGAATTCAATAGATTCCAGTATTCACGACCATTATCAAAAGTTGATTCATGCTCTATTGTCTGAACCCAGTCTCCGCTTAACGTGTAAATTTTTATCGTACATTTAGGAGGCAGATTCTCGAAATAGATTCTTCTCTCCCCGCGCGATCTTCCGGGAAGCTTGTTCGTTGGTTCAACTTCATTATATCCCACATAAGGATTCGGCACGGTGTACACATTATCAAGTCTTGACTTCGCTTCACTGTTGCTGAATTGTCCCGATTTGCTGGTAAATGAGAAACGGTCATACTTGTTGAACGGTCTTTCTGTTCTTATATATAAAACATCTCCATCCGTTGGCGCAACTGGCGTTACTCCCGAATCAGTCGGTGCTTTAACCAATAAACTCCAGGTCAAGGTGTCCGAGATAACTCCGTTCGAACCTGAGTTAAAGAAAATTATTTCTTCACCAAAGTCATATTTAAAGTTTTTAGTCGCGGCATTTTCAATAACGTAAGTCCAGACCCTTACCGGAACTCCGGTGGTTACATCCACAACCTGGAAGGGTACGGGATAGACACCGAGCTGCGTACCGATTTTTGCCGAGTCAATATTGGCAGCCGAGAATTTCACCTCATAGTTTGCCGGATATCTTTTCTTTCGCGGAAATGCCAGCTTTGTCAGATCAATTGTAAAATCGAAGTTCGTTGATCCTGTTGACCATTTTGTTGCAATTGTATCAATAATCAACTGCTCATAATCCTGAACTTTTATCTGCAAACCATCAAAAACCGAGTTGCCGTCTTCATATTTCAACAACGTGCTTTGGCTTATCGGGTAATGCCTGTACACAACTTTGTACGGTTTGCTGAGCGCCATAGTTGTTGAACCGGTTCTTCTTATCAATCCCCGCTCGTAGTCAATTATATAATCACTGTTTTCCGTATAAGCCTTTCCCGATTCATCGGTGACTACCGGAATAAATGATTTATTAAGATTCGCGTGATTAAGTTTATAAAAATTCGTATCGGTAAAGCTTACCATATCTGTTATATCTGCAAGTTTCAGAACAGAAAAATTCTTCGCTGCCGTAACCGTATTTCCATCCCGCAATGTGTCGGAAAAGATTATATCATATTCCACGTTGTCCTGAACCAGCAGATCATTCACAATCTTCATCGTAATTTTTCCGTTTCCTATTCCTGCCTTCTGAGTCAATGCAAGTGCCGACTCATCGGGGAATAAATATCCTCCGGCTCGCGGACCGGGTACAACCGCTACTGTGTTAACATCAAATTCATATTTTGAAGTTATTGCGTCAAGCGTAATCTTCTTTGTTGTTTCTGTCGGAGGTACTCCCACCGAATCGCCATGGTCATAGGCAACAACCGCATAATAATACGTTTGTCCGTTTATCACTTCATTCGAATCGACAAACGTGTGAACAAGTCCTCTGTCGTCACCAAGATAATACTGAATACCTCTTCCCCTGTAAGAAACCGGGTGATAACCTGCCCAGTCATTAATAAGATCAAATCTGGCATCAGTTCCAGTAAGGTCTTTTAATGGTCTTGAGAAAAACGAGTTTCCCTTTCCATCGGTTATGCCCTGAATATCGCTGAACGTTGGGTCAGTGCTTCTGTAAATCACATATCCCTCAAAGTCCATACCGGTAAGCGGGTCATTGCTTCCTTCTGCTCTGGAATCCCAGTAAAGTGTTACTTTCTTATCTCCGCCAATCGCGTTAACAATTGGTTTTGCCGGTGGTCTATAGAACCGGTAGTTGGCATTATAAATTCTCTGAACAGTTTCAGCAGTAACCAGCAGATCATTTAAGTCTTCCCCAAAAAGCAGGGAAGAAGAAATTCTTTTGGTTTCCTGAGCGGCCAGGGAAATGTCTCCGGAAGCAAAACAGAACACTATGTCCGTTGCCTGAGCAATTCCATCAGGGCTGAAATTTCCCGCCCGTATTCTGTTCCACATCCCTTCATCATTGGAAACCCGGTCATTCGGCCAAGTCCAACTGCTGAAACTGGATAATCCAATCTGATCTGCCTCGTCAAGATCTGTGTACTCAAAATTAGGTTCGCCGGGGAATAAAGGATCAAGGGCGCCGCCGGGAAGTTTTTTGCCTCGTGTAGGCAATCCGTCTCCTTCACCTAAATCACCTGTGCTTGGGACTCCATCCTGTCCCACATCATCCGTTGCCGGGTTCCAGTCTCCGTCATTATCAATATTATCTTCCTGACTTTCATCTGTCATCAAATCACCATCGTTATCAACCCCGTCATTTGGTTTACCCGGGCTTTCAAGATATTTACATGCCACATAACCAACCGGAAGTCCATAATCTCCCTTGCCATCCGGATCCCAGAAATAAACAACACTTCTTGAATATACCGGAATGTTCGCAACAGTCGGATAGCCCGGAACATCATGGGGTGGAATAAACAATCCGTTGTCATCCGTATTTTCAGGTGAACCGCCTCCCACATCGCAATCTCCGTAAACTCCAAAGTACATGGTGTCTAGATTTTTCGAGCTGATATTTGCTACTGTGTAAATAAAGAAGATTGCGTTTTCAGCAAGTGTGTTGCTCCACTGCAATCCTCTGCCGTCTATCTGAATTCCCAGTCCTCTTCTTACAAAATCACCGGGGAACGGGAAGTAGTTAAACTCACGGTTGTCCCTGTCGTCCATTGCCCAGAATACTTCAAGATCTGCATTTTCCGCATCCTGAGCCAGATAACCGGGCCATACGTATTTTCCAAGGACTGCATTATACCAGGTCGAAGGCCAGCTGTCCGGTTTTCCGTCCTTGTTCAAATCGGGTGCCGGATTAGATGCCATATATTCCTGATTTTCGTCATCATAGCCGGGTAAGGGCTGGAACTGCCATAGAGTATCTCCTGTAGGATTCACTTCCCTTAACTGATAGGCCTGGGTTGGGTAATCCCACAATCCGTCAGATATTATTTTCAGTCTTTTTGTTGGATCGGAATTATCAGGAACCGAGGCTCCAACGAAAGGACAAAACTGGAAAATATACGAAAGTCCTTTCCAAACTCCGTTGTTCACGCCGCGGAGCAGTCCGTATCCCGGGGCAATACCACCGTAACTGTATACTTCCGTGGTTATTCTGTTTGCATTCATCAGATAATGTTTTCGCTGGTAAGCGTTGGTCTGATTTTCTTTCTGCAATCTGAAATTATCCTCTGGTTTGTATATTTGCTGAGTCGAAACCGGTGAATACTGGGTTGAATTAACACGATTAATAAAACTTTTAACCGCATCTATCTCGCTTTGCAACTGAGCCTCGCTTGTAAGCCTTTGAGCAAACGAAGTTCCGCTAATCATCACACTAAGCAAAACAACCAAAAGAAAATTTATATTAAAATCGGTTTTAGTTGATGTGTTCTTCATATTATCATAATCTTTGTTTTTTCTTGTATATCTTTCTCGTTTAAAATTCCAATGACATTCCAAGTCTTACTTCCCTCGGAGGATAGTAATAGTTCGGTCTGCTGAAATAATCTTCCGTTGAGTGAATTCCTTCAACCCTGTCGGCTAGGTTCTGTGCAGATTTAACACCTCCCTGCATTAACTGAAGGGTATAGGTGGATCTTCCGGTATCACCATAGACCAATCTCTCATTGAGGGTGTCGAACAGGTTGAATATTTTCAGGAATACGCTGAACTTGATTCCCATATAATTGAACATCTTCTCCGCAAGCAGATCAACGTTTGCCGTTGAGGGACGCCTGCTGCTGTTAGTTCTCAGCAGTACTTGCTGTTCATAAAGGGTTGGCGTATAAGGAAGACCGGTTCCAAGCTGTCCGATAAGACTCAGGTTCCAGTCATTCGGCACACCAAAACTGATTGTTGCGTTAAGCGTGTGTGTCTGGTCCCACGGCAAATAGATAACTGTTTTTTCACTTTGCCTTCCGGATGAGAGGTCAAGGAAAAATGCATCCGCATCAGTATCATTTCCTTCAGCAACCTGCAACGTATAATCAAGCGTTACTCCCAGCATATCCTCACCGCTTCTTCTCTTTGTCAGGGAGAAAGTTACGCCTTTGATATTTCCGTAATCCTTGTTAACGTATTTTGTATAAGTCTGGTCACCGCTAACTCTGATATTCTCAAGCGCAAGCAGATCGCGAACGTCCTTGTAGAATCCCGTTACGTTGAACGCCAGGTCGGGCAGCAGCTCCTGCTGCAGTCCGATCTCGTATGAAACTGTTTTTTCCGGTTTAAGGTTTGCGTTGCCGATAGTAGGCTCTCCTGATGCAAAGCTATACTTGAATGATGAGTTTGCATAGAGATATCTGAAAGGCGGCATCTGGAAGAAGTGTCCGTAGGAGAAGTGAATAATACCTTTATCCGTAATCGGGAAGGAGACTCCAAGCCTTGGACTTATTTGATGCTTTGCCTTTGAATCGCCAAGAAGTGTGGATTTATCTATATACGGAGGAAGCTTGGGATCATTTGGAGAGGGATAAGTAATGTTCAATGAGTATTGTGATTTCGCATCGAAATAGTCGTATCTCAAACCGAGGTTAACTATCAGGTTGTCAAATTCCATTTTATCCTGAATATACCCGGAAAACTCAACCGGCTCTTTTTTATAATAGTCACTATAGGGAGAAGTAAGATCCAGAACAGTCGGGGTTGTGTATGTTGTCCTATCCCTTCTCACAGAAAAATATCTGTATTCAAGTGTATGCAATCTCCCCTCAAGTCCGAATTTAACCTCATGATTTCTTGATACCTGGCTGGTAATGTCAAACTTTCCAAGGAAGGTTTTCGCATCCTCATAGCTGTGATCGTTCGAAGTTCCGCCAAGATAAAAAGTATAACTGTTAGGGCGCACAAGTTTTTCTATCGGTTGATATCTATGATCGGCAATGTAGTCAAGCGGATTCATGTTTGCTCTAAAGGTCACTTCGCTCCCGTCGGAATTTAACATCGGGTAGAGGTAGCTGCTGTAATAATTGATATTGTAAGAACCCTTTAACGAATAGAAAGTGGAATTGCTTACCGCATGTCTTAACTCAAAAACATTCGTAATACCGTTATCATGGTATTCCGGCAATCCATCGGGATTATATTTCCAGTCGTGACTGTAACTCCGACCTTCAGAAATTGAATATATAAGGTCGTAGTTTAATTTTATTGTTGTTGTCGGTTTATATGTCAGTTTACCGGTGCCGCTGAATCTTCTGCTTGGATTCATTGAAACTTTTGACATATCACCATTCATAGCTAACCGGATATCATTAGGATCATCCGGATTTATAAAAATCGAGTCGGATGTAACGTGTTGCCTTATCCCGTAAAGCCAGCCTTTATTATCATTATATCTTCCGGAGACAAAGAAACCGAGACTTTTATTTGTCCCGGGGATGGGTCCGCCGAAAGTAAGCTCTCCCACCATATTATTAAGACCGGAGAATTTATCAACGTTAAAGAAAGTTTCCTTTCGGGTGCTAAGATAATCTCCGGTATAGAAGGAGAGAAATCCCTTATAATCATTTCCCCCTTCTTTTGTCACAGTATTGACTATTCCGCTCATCGCCCCGCCGTACTCAGCATTAAAAGTTCCGCTGATCACGGAGAGTTCCTGAATAGCATTTGTCGCGATAGTTACCGTTGCTGTATTGTCAAAGGGGTTCGATATCGAAACTCCGTTAACCGTAAAAGCGATCTCGTTCGAACGCCCGCCTCTTATATGTATATCCCCGCCGGTGCCGGTGGTAACTCCCGCCTGAAGAGTTAAAATCTGACTGATGCTTTCCACCGGTAAGCTCGAAATCTGTGTGGCGTCTATTGAAGTATGGGAGGAAGTTAAATCCTGTCTTACCAGAGGTTGTTTAGCCTCAACAATTATAGCTTCCATCTGAACTGCTTCAACGCCAAGATCAACATCGAGTTTGGACGTGAAGTCCACAGAAATCTTTACTTTAGTAAATGATTTCTTCTGATAGCCTACTGCCGAAAATGTTACGGTATAATCCCCCGGGGGAATATTATTGATCATGTAATATCCGTTAATATCCGTTGCGGCGCCAAAATTAGTTCCCTCGAGAATAACATTCACACCGAACAACCCTTCCTTGGTGTCGGTATCTGTTACCCTTCCGGCTAATTTACCCGTGGTTCCTGCAAATAAATGGGGAATCGAGACTAGAAAAAACAGCGCGGAAATAAGTACAACTCTTTTCATCCTAAGTCCTTCTCTTATTGCTTGTGGTATTAGATTATTAATTAAAAATAATTTTTTAAATATAGTAAAATGTTTTTATTTATTTCAAAAAAAATTTATGCAAATTTTAAATACATGCAATAACAGCATGCGAAAATTAAAGTGTCCGCACAAAAAGAGGGGGGTTCCGGAGTTGATTTCCGAAGAGTGGTTTCAAATTAAGATCCCCTGAATTTGAACGGAATAATATGATAAGCAGGACGTCATTGCTGACGTCCTGCTTATTAAATTCTAAACAACAGTTATTATTTCAATAACTGCATTTTGATAGTCTTGGAGAAGTTTCCGAACTGCAATTCAGCGATATACATACCGCTTGCAACGCTTGTTCCGAAATTGTTCTTGCCATTCCATACTGCTTCGTATGAACCGCTGACAAAATCCTGACCGTCAATAAGTGTACTAACGAGATTGCCAAGCACGTCGTAAATCTTGAGGCTGATTTTCTTGTCAACCGGCAGTGAGAATCTAACCGTGGTGGATGGGTTGAACGGGTTAGGATAGTTCTGCTCGAGGACGTAATCTTCCGGATTTACAATATTAAGTTCCCTTACTTCGATTCCGGTTGCACCGTATTCGAACAGGTAAACGTTGAATTTATTAAGGTTGTTAACTTTTACTGATGAGGTCATAACGAATTTTGCGGAGTCGGTATTCCACACAAAATTTCTAATTGTTGTTGAGTCGTATATACTCTGGTAAGAAGCCACCAGGTCTTTCTTGCCGTTGTTATTATAATCGAATCCTGCAACCATCTTGGAAATGAAAGGTGATTCAGTGAAGGTTGAGTCAACTGTTCCAAGTGAGTCATAGATATCAATCTGATACCAGGAAGTAGGAGCTCCGCCCCAAATCACGGTATTGGTATAACTGTTTGAATCCAACACGCTTCCCGAACCTTTATACTCTACAGCAACAATCTGATAACTTGCGGTACCACCCAGGAAAATCTCATCTCTTCCGTTTCCATTCAAGTCACCCGAAGCAATTCCCCAGAAGGAACCGTTTTCAACTCCGCCTGCTGTCCAGCCTGCTCTTGAAATAATGTCGCCTTTTGATTGTTCCCAGATATATAGACCGGTATCAGCCGGTGACATATCAATAAGAGCGAGAGCATAGTTATTTGCCGAACCGCCGTACAATATACCTGCGATTTCGTCATTTCCGTCGCCATCAACATCCGGTGCCTCAATACCCATGTAGGAAACCTGGTCGCCTGTAGGGGTATCTCTGAAGATCTCGGTATAGAATTTAGCAACTGAAGTATCGGGATATCTGTATGAATCTGTTCCGGCAGGAATAATTGACCAGAAGCCCCAGTTATTCCAGTGATGGTTAACTATTTCAATCTTTCCGTCGCCATTAAGGTCTGCCGGAATTGAATGCCAGTGAGAAGCTGACCAGGAATAGCTGTTAACCGGAACCTGAGTAGGATGCCCACCTTCAAGCTGCCAGCTGGTGAATCCACCCGGGAAAGGTCCGTCAACGCCAAGAATATAAACGCTGTTGTTTCTGTGGGTCATTATTAATTCGTCCATTCCATCGCCGTCGAAGTCATAAACTTTAGCAACTTCTCTGTTGGTTCTGAAAGTCTGTCCCTGTGGAGCAGGAGGGGTCTGACCAACGAAATAGTCTGCCGGTAAAATGAAAGCAGGTTCGGTACCCATATCGTTGTCACTTCCCTGATATTCATATACGTGAATAGCAAAGTCAGCTGCTGTGGTTGTCAGCGGGAAAATAATTTCCTTATTTCCGTCGCCATCGAGGTCACCTACCTGAACCCAGCGCGGGGTGCTGCCGGAGGAAACACCAACTCTGGTTTGAGAAGACCAGACGATTTCCAGTTTATTGTTATTGAGTTCAAGCCAGTGAACTCGTCCGCCGTTTGTATAATCCGTTGCCACGAAATCTACTTTTCCGTCGCTGTCAATATCTCCGGCATATGCAACCGATCGGGCACCTTTATCCGATGAATAAGGACGAAGTGTGTCAGGCTGTCCGGTCACATCAAAAACATTGTGGTTAGCAATCTGGTTGAGCTGACCCAAAACAAATGAGCTCGCAAACAACACAAAGAAAACTGCTATGTACATTTTTCTCATTTTTTAACTCCTAGATAATTAATAAAAATAACTTATTTTCTTATTTGTACTATAATTCTCTCCAAAAACACAGACTTTTCGAGAAAACTCACATACATTTCACTAATATATATATTTACGAAATTATATGCAAATTATTTATTTAGTAACATTTTAGATATTTCAGAGTAAACCTGATTACTTTTAGCATCAAAAGTTTCAATTCTGTACAGGTAAATTCCGCTCGAAAGCCCTGTTGCATCAAAGACAAAACTGTGTTCTCCGGCCGGTATTTCGTTGTTAATCAAAGTTGAGACTTCCCTTCCAAGAACGTCGAAAATCTTTAACACCACCTTCGAATCCTCCGGCAAACTGAATGATATTGTGGTCGAAGGATTAAAGGGATTGGGGTAATTCGGATGAAGCGCAAAAACTGCCGGTGCATCCACCGATACCTCTGTTTCGCCCAACACGGCGGAGGTTCCGTCGAAGTCCACCTGCCTCAGACTAACGAGATAAATTCCTTTACCCGCAGCAAATTCACTCCGGTAATTATTCATTTCGGAAGTTGTTCCCTTCCCGTCAATCCATAAAATTTCCGGAGTTGATCCTGCGGCTCCTTTTCGTTTAAGGGCAATTTCAAATCCTTTATTATTCGTTTCCGTAGCCGTTGCCCATTCGATGATTATTTTATTCCCGTTTGCCCGGGCAGTAAACGCAGTAAGTTCAACCGGGGTTGGATCGGTCGGTTCCAGCACGGCATTCAGGGTGGTTATTCCGTTCGCCTGAACCGAAATATTTGTGTAAGTTTCCGTGAAGTGACTATCCGCCGATATCACCACTGTATAAGTTCCGGGTGCAATCATCCGGTGGTAATTCCCTGTAAGCGAATCGGAGTATATTTCGGAATTATCGAAGTCATGCCCCTGAATTGTAATTTTCGCTTTAACGGGAGCGCCCTGCGGATTGGTAACCACCCCCCGCAATCCTTTCAGACTCTCCTCCATGAAATTCAGGAACGATCGCTTGTTATAGCCCCAGTAAGCGGGGAGGAGTGAAGCGCTTAGCAGTTTGGTGGAGGATATTTCAATTGTAACTTCCCTTCCCCGTTCAAAGTAAATGAAATAGTCTTGTCTTCCTCCGGTTATTCTGTACCAAGCATAACCGTTGGTTATTCCGTTATTCAGATCCCTTAAATACGAGGAGGGGGCGTAAACATGCACCGTATCCGCATATTTTCTTGAAATTGCGTAGTACCAGTTATTGTCGGGATGAAGTCTTGACCAGGTATCCCACGGATAGTTAACCACCTCTGCGCCGCCATGGAAATTGGCTGAGAGCACAAAGTTCTTGTCCCTCGAAATATTCATCATAGCGATAGTTTCCGGCTGCCAGGCATTACCGTCGGGATGCTGACCTGCGGCGGGATCAGGAAAATTCCGGTTTATATCTATGCTGTTTGCATTGTACCGTCTTGCACCTGTTACCGTATTGTTGCCACCCCGGTATGTTCCGTCCGGATTCGCATTCGGATTGATCCAGATTTCCATGCTGTTCACAAGATTTGTGATTCTCGGATCTTCCCCGTAACTGTTAAGCAGCGAATCAATAAGTCTCAGCATCAGAACGAAGCCGGTTGTTTCATCGCCATGCATGGTTGAGGAGAACATGAATTCAGGTTCATCCTCGTTCATATTAACGTTGTCGGAAATTTTTGCGAACAGAATTTTTCTTCCCTGCACTGTTGAACCGCCGTCAACCACTTTGCAAATATTCGGATAGAGCATCTGAAACTGGTTCATCATCTGAACGTAAACATCATAGGTGGGGTAGGTATCCCAGGCTTTTGCGTCCTCCAGTGAATTCGACATTTCCGCGGGGACATCCCCCGGGTGCTTCAGCACTTCATACTCATAGCCATATTTAAGAAAACTCCCGAATTCCTTTTCACTTGCATAGGCATATACGGTATGCCCTTCAATCCTGTCGATTGAAATAACCGCCGAGAGCTCATTTATTTCCGCTTTGTTAAACACATTGAATTTAAAATAAGCTTCCCCGTTATCCGCAAAATATTGGGGATTCAGAACCTGTCCGAATTGAAACGAACTGATTAAAAACAAACACAGCACAATTTTTTTCATAACACTTCCTGTCATTCTAACATCTCAATAAATTTAATAATACGTAAAATCCTTGTTATCCTTAAACTCCCCCGCAAGGGCTTTTAACTGCGCCTCAGAGAATGCGGGATCGGAGTTATATAAATCCCTGTAAGGGAACAACTGGCAGCCGGCAAGCAGAAGTTTTTCCTGAACCTTTGCTACCTCCAGATTCCGCGGCTGCTTCCCTTCCAAAACGGAAAGGGCGGCAATAACCCCTGCAGCCTGCCCGATAAGCATAACCACCGGCTGAAGTCTTGAACATCCGTTAACTATATGACTTACAGAAATAGATTTTTCCGCCACGACCAGCCCGTCTGCCTTTTCCGGAATAAGTGTTTCAAAAGGGATCTGGAAAGGAGCGTTATCGGGATAATTCTCCTCAAGTCTTTCCCCCGGAGGCAAAAAAGCCTTGCTGTGATGATGATCAAGAAAATAATCGCCTACCGCAATGCTGCTTTTAACCGGCGGAGGCCGGAAAGAACCATTTGCGGGAAGAACATCCTTTTCCACCATCAGCCTTACCCCTTTTACCCTCCTGCTTTCCCGGACGTAAGGAATAAATGGAAGATTATCCGGAGTCGGATACTCATCGGTTGCGAGCCCCCATTCGGGATGTCCAAGAGTGGTCTGAATATAATGAATATAATCAAGCGTCAGTTCCTTCGCTTTTTCGAAATGCTCTTTTCGGGTTTCCGGCTGAAGGAAAATATCGAGTGTGGTCGGATAATCATTCGCCCGGAATGGCCAGTTCAGCAGGTATTTCCCATTCGGGAGGGCGGCGTACGAAATAAAACTGTCCCAGTTATGGAGCTTATGATTAAGATATTTCTCATCCTTCGTATCCGAATCCACCTCAGTTGAATTCCTGAAGAGCCGCTTATGAAAACCGGAAGAAGGGGGAACCGGCGGAGCAGCATTATCAAACTTTTTAAGCGTTGCGCAGAAAGTAATATCCTGCACTTCCCCGTCCCGGATTTCGGGAGCGTGTGCTTCCCCGGTATCGCTTTTCGCATCCCTCCCTATCCGGTAAGGAACCTTTGCCATTTCCAGCACGTCGCCGTACTCGGTAGCTTCAATAGTAATTTTGGAAAACACCTCTGCCTCTTCGCCATCCTCCCGCATTACCGTTGCGCCGATAATTTTATTATTTTCGGTAATGATACCGGTAACTTTCGAATTGTACCAGATCTGCAGATGCTCCTCCCGTCCGGCAATTTCCTTCAGAAAACCGGCACCGATGGAAGGCTCAAAACAGGTAAGGCTGATCCACCCTGTAAACGTTTTATCCGGACCGCCGTAATGGTCTTCAATCATTTTTCTAAGCTCGCCGAAAATCCCACCCCCCAGGGCGTACTTGTTTCCGTCAAAAGCCGAAACGCCGGCGGAAGTAATCATTCCTCCCAGCCATGGAGTTTCTTCTATAATTAAAGTGCTGGCAGAAAGTCTTGCGGATTGAATACCGGCAGCCGAGCCGCCGCATCCTCCGCCAACCACAAGCACATCAAAAAAGAATTGCTTTTTCATATTACCGGTAAAGACTCCCCTCTACTCCTTCACAAAGGATATGTGCAGCGGTTATATGTCCCTCCTGGATTCTTTGCACATTCGAAGAAGGAATAACCACAGCCACATCCACCAATGGTTTAAGCTTACCCCCCGTGCCTCCAAGGAAGCCGATAACGTTCATCCCCTTCATTCTTGCCATCTCTGCCGCCTTGATAACATTTGGTGAATTGCCGCTGGTAGAAATTGCCAGCAGGACATCCCCTTCCGAACCCAGTCCTTCCACATTCCGTGCAAACACGTTATCGAATCCGATGTCGTTGCCTCCGGCAGTCAGATTGGACGAGTCGGTGGTCAGAGCAATAGCGGGGAGTGCCGGGCGCTGAATATCGTGGCTCAGGCGGATCATGAACTCCGTTGCAATATGCTGGCAGTCCGCTGCCGAGCCGCCGTTACCGCAAAGGAGCATTTTCTTCCCTGCCCTGTAGGTATCCGCCACAAGCTCAACCGCCCTGATAATATCATCAAGGCAGGCGTTTTTCATATTCAGTTTGGTTTCGGAGCTTTCGTCCAGAGACTCAAGAGCAAATTTTTTCAAATCCATTTAATAATCTCCTGATAAAATTAGGGGGGAAAATCAAGTTTCGAAGTGACCATGAACAGCATCGGTAAACTCTTTCAGTCCTTTCCAGTTATCCTTATCCTCGAAGTGGTTTCCGACGACAATAATTTTAGCGCCGGCTTTAACCATTTTAGCGGCAGTTGCAGCATCCCGTATTCCTCCCCCCACAATCACGGGGATGGAGCAATATGAAGTTACCGCCTTTACCATTTCGAAGGGGACGTGGAACTGAGCACCGGAGCCGGCTTCCAGATAAACCATTTTCATACCAAGATATTCAGCCGCGAGTGCAGTAGCAACAGCTATTTCCGGTTTGTTCCGGGGTATTGGGGCGCTTCCGCTGATATATTCCGCGGTGGTTCTTCCCCCCGATTCAATCAGCATATAACCGGTTGAAATCGGTTCAATCCCCGATTTTTTAATCAGCGGGGCAGCAAGCACATGCTTGCCGATAAGATGTTCCGGATTCCGTCCGCTTATTATTGATAAGAAAAGAATTGCATCCGCATTGGGATTTACCTGACTTACACCGCCGGGGAAAATAATAACCGGCAGAGAAGTGGCTTGCCTGACCGCAAGAATAAAATCATCGAAATCACCACTCATCATCAGACTGCCGCCCACAAGAATTCCATCCACCCCGTTCTCTTCGCATTTTTGAAGGAAGTTTTTAATATCCTCCCCCTTAAGCTTATCGGGATCAATCAGGATAAGCGAGCAGGCTTTCTTCTTTTCTATTATACTTAAAAGTTTTTTATATACGCTCATTCGTTCAACGAATAATGAAAAATATATTAGGACACAACTTACGAAAAAGAAGTCTTTTATAAAAGGAGTTTTTACACATCCCCGTAAAACGGAACCGGCTGAGGAAGCGGACATCAGTCCGTCAGTCGCCCCAAAATCCGTTTGAATCAGTATGACCATTTTCATCTCATTTTTCATTTTTATTCCCTGGACAAAGCTGCGATAATGAATGCCGTAAGGAGGTTAATCAAAATGAAGGCGCCGTAGATTTTATTCTTGAAGCTTTCCAGTCTGTCCACCTTGGAATCGAGGGCGGAGAGGAGGGAATGCATCTCATCCAGATTTTTCCGGATATAAGAAAGTTCCTTTTCAATTACCGATATTTTTGATTGTAAAGTCATATATTTAATTTTTTCTACATTATTATTAAAGTTTTTTCCATCCTCCCATTAACACCTCAACCCTTTTTCCCTCCGGCGATTGATAGCTCTTAACCGTCCCGACAAAGTCGGCATAAACGGCGTAACGCAATCCGACTCTGTCGGAACGCTGAGTTTTATCCGTTAGCTAACGGACAGAGAAAAATCTTATAAGATTGTTTTACAATAAATGGTTGCCAATCTTAAAAGATAAAACCCCCCTTTAATTTCCGCCTCGGCGGAGGGGGGAAAATACATTCCCACTCCTCTGACTGAGTCGTAATGACGGCGAAGCCTAATGACTCCGCCGCAGCAGGCTGTTGCAGATTTGGTTTTATACGATAAAATACAAGTTAACGAATGAGGGAAAAAAATATCAAATAAAGATAAAAAAGTACTTGACAAGGGGAAAGGATTTAAATATATTGTACCCATTAAAAGGAAACAATAAATGAGAGAAAAATGGGTTTTATAAGTGGAGATCGAAGTCAGACAATAAT
>OFEK01000085.1_pt1 | contig 132876 bp, 115 predicted proteins | sample 1521131 | NCBI WGS metagenome assembly OFEK01 (sample SAMN05720209, study PRJEB24109) | activated sludge metagenome | isolation source: Anaerobic digester | place: China | collected 2015-12-16 | reverse complement strand
AGACGAAGCAGGGCTACCCGCAGATTCGCACCCGCGAGGCCGAGAGTTCGCTGCGGGTCGAAAACGGCGCGTCGATTGTCATGGGCGGTCTGATCAACCGCGAAGAACGCGAAACCAGGTCGAAGATTCCGCTGGTCGGCAATATTCCGCTTTTCGGCGGCCTAGCCAGGGGGCGCGACAGCGAGAAGACGGATAACGAGATTGTTATGGTGGTTACTGCGAAACTGATTGAAGAATAAGCCAGTTACAGCAACCATGTTGCGGGCAGTTATATATAGACTGCTGAAGGCGCTGGCGGAAAAAACGCGAAATTGGAATGAAAATAGCCGGTGTTCGAATTACCGGATCGAATTTTTTCGTTACGGCAGATTCAATCAATGGATCAGATGAATATTTCTGGTGCGCGGCGCGGCATAGCCGAGAGCTTCTCTCTGAACTGCTGCAGGGTTTCCGAGGCAGCGATACGTGCCTGTTGCGGACACTTTTTGACGCAGGCAAAGCACAGTATGCACAGTTCTTTTTTGGTCTGATAGCCTTTTTTGAAATATACGGCGCCGGTCGGACAGACTTCCTGGCAGCGACCGCATTCTACGCAGATTTCATGTCTCGTTTCGACGGCGGTGTGATTGATGTTTTTGCGTTCGGGCAGCGGAAAAGTGCCCGGCAGTTTGAGCTCGGGCATTGCAGCTTTCGGGCTGAGAGACTGAACTTTTTCGTAGATTTTGCGGCCAAAGTCACGCGCGGTCTCCTTATCGTCATCGTCTGGCCGCCCTTTTGCGATCTTGCATTTGTCATTCGAATAGGAGTGCTCGCCGACGAAGGCTGCGGCAGCCACGGGGAGCAATCCGGCAGCGCTGGCGAATTCCCGCAGATCGATGAGAGCGTCATCATAATTGCGGTTGCCGTAGACGGCGACGAATACCGCCGGGTTATTGGCGAATTTTATCTCGCTCAGGCGCTGCAGGGCCACGGCAGGCAGCATGCCGGCATAAACCGGGGCGGCGATCACCACCAGGTCTTCGGGCTCGATTTCGATTATCGAATCAGCGTATTCGGGGTAGGTGAGGTTGTTTTCGATGACTTTAAGCGGGTCGATGCCGATGCCGGCAGCTATTTCGCTGACGATTTTGCGGGTGGCACCGGTCGGTGAGAAGTAGCAGAGGCAGACGCGCTTGAATTTCATTATCTGGTTCCTTGTTGCATTGATTTTTCGTGACCAAGCATACCCCCAAACCGTATCTTCTGCAACCGAAGCAAGGAAGTGTATTGACAAGCCCGGGCCCGGCATAATATACTTGCCGCGACGGTTGAGCCGTCAAAATTGCAGAAACCGGAGGCCCGTAAAGATGATTCATGATTTTTTTTATCGCAGCGCCTCCGTTTGTTCGCCGTCTCTCTGACTGAATTCGTTTTTAGAAGCGGGCTGACCAATGGTGGCAGCCCGCTTTTTTTTGCGCCAGGATGGCGCAACGCAGCGGAGGCCAGGGATGGCCGGGAGTCGCGTCAGCAGGATGGCGCAACGCAGCGGAGGCCAGGACGGCCGGGAGTCGCGTCAGCGGCAGCGAAAAAAAAGATTTATTGATAGTTGCATGAATAACGTCATGTGTTGTTCTGGTAAGGCACGGGGAGAAGTCGGGATTGCTTTTTCGGAAGCTTGTGAGCGAAGCGAATCGCTGGAGAAAAAGCAACCCGACTGATAGACCGGGCCGCCGAACCGGTCAACCAGATTTTAATTTTACGGGTATCAATAAAATGAACGCCTCAGGGCAAATTTAAACAAAAACAGATGCAGAAAAACAACAGTAAATCAGTATTGAAACGAATTCTTCCCTTTTTCAGGCCGCACCTCGCGAGCCTGGCGGTGGCACTTGTCACGATGGTCGTGGTTACGGCCGTGCACCTGCTGCGCCCGATGATTCTGCGCACCATTATCGATACGGCGATTCCGCAGAAAGACATCAGCATGGCAGTCATGTATGCCGGCTTCTTTATCGGCTGTCTGCTGGTCGGCGCCGTGGCAATGTATGTCAGAGTCAGAATCATGGCCCGCATCGGTGCCGAAGTCGTCGCCGAAATCAAGCGCCGCCTGTTCAGCCATATTCTTGGTCAGGGTATGCGCTTTTTTGACCAGAACCAGACCGGCAAGCTGATCACCCGCAGCGAGTCCGACGCTAACCAGCTGAAATCGATGTTTACCCAGTCGACAGCGCAGTTGGTGGCCAGCATCATGCTGATCGTCGGCACCATCATCGTTCTGATGCGCGAGGATGTGCGCATCGGCGCGGTCGCCATGCTCGCCCTGGTCATCGTCGGCCTGGTGATGTTCTTCTATCTTACCTATATCCGCTCGCTTTACACTAAAGTGCGCGAGAAGAACAGCGCCCTGACCGGGTATCTGACCGAATATATTCAGGGCGTGCCTCTGATCAAGGTGCACGGTCGAGAAAAAGACATCATGAACAATCTGCAGACGCACAGCGAAGAAAAAGCCAGGCTCGAACGCAAGGCGGCATTTGTCGAATACATGCTGTTTTCTTCAAGTTTTCGCTTTTTTACCGAAATCGGCGTGCTGATGCTGCTCTTCGCCTACTGCAGCAGCAGAGTCTACGCCGGAACCATGAGCGTCGGCACTTTAGTGATGCTGATGGAACTGCTGCGCCAGTTTTTCAGGCCGCTTGAATTCCTGATCGAAGTGCTCGCGCAGCTGCAGACAGCGTTAGCTGCCGGTGTCCGCGTCTTCGACATTCTCGATACCGAACCGGCGGTCAAAGACGAAGGTCAGCCGGCGCCCGGCCTCAGACTCAACGAAAAAATCGCCTTCAACGATGTCTCGTTTGCCTACGACAGCGAGATTGTGCTGAAAAACGCCAGTTTCGAGATTCCGCGCGGGCAGCAGCTGGCGATTGTCGGCGCCTCAGGTTCAGGCAAGACCACCTGTATCAATCTGCTTCTCAGGTTCTATGACCCAACCAGCGGCAGCATAACCGTCGATGGCCGCGATATTCGCAGTGTCACCCTCGAAGACTGGCGCCGCAACATCGCTTTAGTGCTTCAGGAAATCTACCTTTTTCCCGGCACGATCATGGAAAACCTCAAGGCCTTTCATAGCGATGTCGACGACGAAACGGTAATCAGAGCCGCGAAAGAGCTGGGTGCGCATGACTTTATCATGCGTCAGAGCAATGGCTACCAAACCATGCTCGCCGAGCGCGGCGCCAACCTCTCGTATGGCGAGCGCCAGCTGCTCTCTTATACGCGGGCAATGGTCAAAAACCCTGATCTGCTGATTCTCGACGAAGCGACCTCGTCGGTCGACGCCATCACCGAGCGCGAGCTGCAGACGAGCATGGAAAAACTCATGCAGGGCCGCACCTCGATCGTGATTGCGCACCGCCTGGCGACCATCAGAAAGGCCGATCGCATTCTCGTTTTCGAAAAGGGAGTTCTGAAGCAGAGTGGCAGCCATGCCGAACTGATGCGTGAAGACGGCATCTACCGCGAACTGGTTAACATTCAGACTGCCGGCCGCGGTGACCCGTCTGTAGACCCTGGCGACAATGCTGAAATTGCCGCCAATAACGGCAATGGCGAAGCAACCGGAGCTGTTGCATGAAAAAATCAATGAAAAGAAAAGACCTCAGACACAACCGAATCTACTACCTGAAGTGGATCTGGAACGAATACCGGCCGCACTGGCGCATGGTTCTGCTGCTGCTGTTCATGACGTTCCTGTCCACCATCATCGCTGTAATGTTTCCGATGGTGCTAAAGCACATCATCGACAGTCTGGTTACCGGCCTGAACAACTACCAGGCCGGGAAAATCACCCTCGATGCCGCGCTGAGCGAACGCAACCGCATGCTGCTGATGCTGCTTGCCATGGGTCTCGGCCCATTTTTCTCGGGTATCTATACAAATTTCAGAGCCCGCATGAACGTGGCTTTCGAACTGTATTACCGCGAAAAATTCTTCGCCGAGATCCTCAAAAAGGGGCACCGCTTCTTTCTCAAATTCAGAACCGGTGATCTGGCAACCCGCCTGACCGAAGACATCAGAACCAACCCGCCGGGGCTCTCCTGGCTGTGCTGTTCCGGTATCTTCAGGGCGGTGAACTCGGCCAGCATCATCTTCTTCTGCGTTGCCTCGATGGGCCTGCTGCACTGGAAACTTGCGCTTCTCGCCTGTGTTCCGCTGCCGATCATGTTGTATATCTTCATCCGGCTCGAAACCAGCTTCGGTGAATCATTCAAAGACGTTCAGGAAGGCATGTCAGAAGGCAATGACTTTCTTGAAGCCTCATACTCAGGCATCAAGATCATCACGTCTTTCAATGCCCGAAAGCCGCAGCAGCAGCTTTTCGACAAACTTCTCGAAAAGCGTATCAATCAGGAAATCAAGGTCGACAGGCTCTGGGGCATGTTCATGGTCTTCTTCGAATTCCTCAACTACGTCGGTGAAATCATGGTTCTGGTCTTCGGCGGCATCATGGTTATCCGCGGCACGCTGACACTTGGCACCTACTATGCCTTCTTCAGCTACCTCGGCATGATTATCTACCCGCTGATGGACATTCCGATGATGCTCGTGACCCTGACGCAGGCCTGCGTCTCGATCGACCGCCTCGAAGATCTGCAGAAGGCTGATGGCGCCGCGCACGAGCCCGAAGTCGACGGTACCGCCGAAATCGCTTCGATCGACGACCTCTGCTTTGAAAACGTCAGTTTCAAGCATACTCTTGTCGAAAATGCCGAGCAGCAGGAAGCCGGAAAGGCCGCAGACAGCGGCGTGCCGGTTTCCCCTGATGGCGCTGCGGCGAATGGCAAAGAGCCCTTCGCCTTCAAAGACCTCAATTTCGCGATCAGAAAAGGCGAAAAGGTGGCGGTGGTCGGTCAGATCGGCTCGGGCAAGACTACCCTGCTGAACCTGGTTTCAGGCATGATGCAGCCTGATTCCGGCACTGTCAAAGTGAATGGCGTGCCGCTGGCAGAGATCCGCCGTCAGTCTTTCAGAGACAGAATCGGCTACATTCAGCAGGAACCGGTGATCTTCTCAGAGTCTATCCGCACCAATATCGACTTCTGGCGCAATAAGTCTGACGAACTGATTCAGGCATGCGCCAGAATCGCGCAGTTCGATCGCGAAGTAATGGCGTTTTCGGGTGGCTTCACCGAGCCGGTCGGTCAGCGTGGCGTAACGCTCTCGGGCGGCCAGCGGCAGCGCCTGTCGATTGCCCGCGCCCTCGTCGGTCAGCCGCAGTTGCTATTGATGGACGACATCACCGCGAGCCTCGATGCCGCCAACGAGAAAAAGCTCTGGGCCGACCTCGCAAGCGAATACGGCGCGATTACCTGTCTGATCGTGACGCATCGCATGGCGACCGCGATGATGGCCGACCGCATCATGGTGCTCAAAGACGGCCGCATCGAAGCGACCGGTTCACACGATGAGCTGATGCAGAGCTGCGAGACCTACCGCCACCTCGCTCACGCTTAACGCGCCGGGGTCGAGGCAAACAAGCACTTGTAAAAATAGCTTGTTCTGGCCGTTTTGTTTTTTGGTCGGCGCAAGCTTACAAGTTTATTGAGCTGATTCCTTAGAGTGGCAATTTTTACCTTAAAATTGCCACTCTAAGGCTAAAAAATGCCTTTTTTTACGCAATTTTCTTGTGTTTATCGGCTTTTGGGCTGGTCCGACCCCAATCAACCAATCAATAGTGTGGCGGTTTTTCGTCGTGGGGGATGGTTTCGTCGATCGGTGACGGGGTGGTTTTTGGCTGCAGTCGGGCGATTTCTTTGTGGCAGCGGTCGAGCTGCTTCTGCTGATCGACGATTACTTCGTTGAGTTCTTCAACGAACTTTTCGAGGTAGGCGAGGCGTTTTTCGATTTCGATAATGCGGTTTTCCATGGTGTGATTCCTGTTGTTACAGCCAGTTGCGGCGTCTGAAGTAGACGAGCATGCCAAGCGCGACCGAGATCATGATGAACCAGATGCCAAAATAGCCCCATTGCCATTTAAGCTCTGGCATGAACTCGAAGTTCATGCCGTAGACGCCGGCAATGAAGGTGAGCGGAATGAAAATCGTGGCGATGATCGTCAGGGTGCGCATGATTTCGTTCATGCGCAGGCTGATGTTCGAGATGTAAAGATCGTAAACGCCGATCGAAACTTCGCGCAGGGTTTCTGAAGTTTCGAGAACGTGCACCGCATGGTCGTAGATATCGCGAAAATAAATGCGGCTTTCCGGCCAGATGATTGGTGAGTCAGCTCGCAAAAGCGCGGCGGCAATCTCACGCAGCGGCCACGAAATTTTGCGCATGTAGAAAAGCTGCATTTTCAGCTCATGCACGTCGTTGCCGTTGAATTCGTCGGGGGTTTTCAGCAGTGTTACTTCGAGCTCTTCAAGCGCCTCGGCGAGACATTCGAGAACGACGAAATAGTTGTCGATGATGATGTCTATGAGGTTCAGTGCCAGGTAATCTGAATGACCCTGGCGGAGTTTGCCGATATTTTTGCGCAGGCGCTCGCGAATCGGGTCGAAAACGTCGCCGGGGTCTTCCTGAAAGGTCAGAACATAATTTTCGCCAATGACGAAGCTGACCTGCTCGCTCTTGAGCTTGCCATCGTCAGTGATGTCAATCATTTTGATAATCACGAAAAGGTAGTTGTCGAAAGTTTCGAACTTGGGCCGGTGGTCAGGGTTGAGAATGTCTTCGATCGTCAGCGGGTTGATGCTGAACATCTCGGCGGCGGTCTTGAGCGTTTCAACATCTTTGAGGCCATAAAAACAGAGCCACGACACCAGGTTGTTCTGGCGAATGGCGTAGAGTTCGTTGATGTCGGTTATTTCGCGCTCGTGATATTCGCCGGCATCGAATTCGATCAGCTCGACGATAGTCTCGTTGGCCCGGTCAGGGGAAAAATTGGCGATGGTTCCCTGAGGTTTGCCCGCCTTTCGCTCGGCAATGCCTTTTTTTACAAACGGCAGCATACTTTGACCTCCACGGCGATTCTGCCGCCATGCTACCACAATGACGTGAATTTGATTGTATAAAATTTGCGGCGGTTCTATAATTGACAGCAAGATGATTTCTTTAAGAGGAGCCAGAATAATGCCCGAGAACACTAATCGCGAACGCGATCTGGTTTTGTCACCCAATGAATACTGTCTGATTTCTGACCAGACCAAAGGCCACATCGTCGTCTACGTCGGCCCCTACAAGACGAGTCTGGCAAATACCGACCAGCCGGTGATTTTCAACGACAAAAACAAACGTTTTGAGCGGGTCACCCTTGAACAGGCGATCTCGGTGTTCGCCACCGCCCCCGAAGGCTGGTATCTGGTGCTGAAAAACCCGGCCAAAGACAGCCTGCAGCCGCCGCATTTCGGGTCTAACAGTCTGCCCGAGCTGAAAATCGGCCACAAGGTCAACATGCCGGGGCCGGTAAATTTCGCTCTCTGGCCTGGCCAGATGGTTCGCGTCATTCAGGGGCATTATCTGCATCTGAACCAGTATCTCGTCGTGCGTGTCTATGACGAAGACGCCGCCCGCGAAAACTGGAAAAAGGCTGTCGTTAAGCCTCAGGCCGGCACCGCCGAAGAAACCGTAAAGAAACCCGACGGCATTCCTGAATTGACGATGGGCAAACAGCTGATCATCAAAGGCACTGAGGTGTCTTTCTATATTCCGCCGACCGGTGTCGAAGTCGTGCGTGACGCCGATGGCAACTACCTGCGCGAAGCCGTGACTCTCGAACGCCTCGAATACTGCATTCTGCTCGACGAAGACGGCAATAAACGCTTCATTCAGGGCCCGGCCGTGGTTTTCCCGAGTCCGACCGAAACTTTCATTGAAAAGAACGGCACCTGCAAGTTCAAAGCCATAGAACTCAACGAAATCAGCGGTATCTACATCAAAGTTATCGCCCCCTACAGCGAAAACGGCCTCGAACACAAGGTCGGCGAAGAACTGTTCATCACCGGCAAAGATCAGATGATCTATTTCCCGCGCCCCGAACACGCGATCATCAAATACGGGGAAAGGGAACTGCACTACTCGGTGGCCATTCCGGCCGGCGAGGGCCGCTATGTGCTCAACCGCCTGACCGGCAAAATCAGCCTGATGCGCGGCCCCAGCATGTTCCTGCCCGATCCGCGCGTCGAAGTCATCGTGCGCCGTTTCCTCGAACCCAAACAGGTGGCGCTGATGTTCCCCGGCAATCAGGAAGCCCTCGACTACAATACCCGCCTTAAATCCATCGCCAAGGCCACCGGCCGCGATGAATTTCTCACCGAAAGCGACCTCAAGCGCAAACTCGCCGCAGCCCCGGCGCCCATGGCGGCCCGCGAAGCGCCGGCCGAAGGTTTTGCCGGTGACGATTTCACCCGCAGTTCCTCGTTCACGCAGCCGCGCACCATCACGCTCGACACCAAATATGAAGGCGCCGTTTCTATCGATGTCTGGACCGGCTACGCCGTGCTCGTCGTCGGCCGTACCGGCGAACGCAAAGTTATCGTCGGGCCGCAGACGGTTCTGCTCGAATACGACCAGACACTCGAAGCGATGGAACTCTCGACCGGCACCCCGAAAACCGACTTGAAAACCATCAAGACCGCTTTTCTGCGCTGTATGCACAACAAGGTCTCTGACCTGATCGAGGCCGAAACCAGCGATCTGTGCCGGGTTCACATCAGGCTGTCATATCGCGTCAATTTCGAAGGCGAACCCGAAAAATGGTTCAACGTCGAAAACTACGTTAAGTTTCTGACCGACCACATGCGCTCTCTGATTCGTGGCGCCGTTAAACAATACAAAATCGAAGATTTCTATGCCAATAACATCAAGGTCGTGCGCGACAGCATTCTCGGTGTTTCGACGCCTGAAGGCAAGCGCCCGGGCCGCAAATTCGACGAGAACGGCATGCGCATCTACGATCTCGAAATTCTCGATGTGAAGATCGGCGACGAAACCATCGAAAATCTGCTGGTGCAGGCACAGCACTCGGTCGTTAAGCAGAATCTTGCCGTTTCTTCTGAAAAGCGCAACCTTGAATACGTGCAGCAGAGCGAAAGAATCAAACAGCAGATCGCCGAAATGAAGTCGCTCACCGCGAAACAGGAACTCGAACTGCAGACCGAAGAAGTCAAGGCGAGCTTGATGCTGAGCCTCGCCAAACTCGAATCCGAAGTGCAGTCGCAACGCAAGGCCCTCGAAGCGAAACTTGGCAACCAGGAAACCCTCAACAGGATCGACGAAAATGAACTCGGCCGCAAACGTGAAATCGCCGCATTCGAAACCGACGTCGCCCAGAAGAAGCTGCAGCTAAGGCTCGACGAACTCAAGGCCGAAGTTGCCGGCGTCGTCGAACGCGCCGGTGCCGTTTCGCCCGATCTCGTTGCCGCTCTGCAGTCGTTCAGCGACAGAGCCCTTGCCGAAAAAATGGCCGAAAGCATGGCGCCGCTCGCGATTCTCGGTGGCAAGAGCATCTCGGAGGTATTTGCCCAGCTGCTCAAGGGTACCAATCTCGAATCGGTTCTCAAACCTAAAGCCGCCGCCGCTGGTGCTGCCGGCAAGCCCGAACTGCCCGGCCGCTGACATTGCCTGTATGAAATAAGCGCAGGGGTTCAACATGTTGAATCCCTCTGCGCTTTTTTCGCCTGTACCGGTGATTTATTCGGAAGCCTTTGCCGGTGCAAGGTTTAAAGATTCGGCGAGCTGTTCGATCGTTGTTCTTCGCAGTTTCGCCCCTGATTTTTCGAGCAGGTCAAGGGCTACCACAGGAATGCCCATCTTGCCGGCCACTTCTTCCTGGGTGAGGTTCAGGCATTTACGCCATTCACTGACAAGAACGCGTCCGGTCATCTTCGAGATTCATGTGACTCAGGTCTGCTCCTTCGAGGTTAACCGTCGATGCTTTTATCAGGTCGAGAAACACTGAGTAAGGAAGAACTGCATAATCTTGGCCATTCTTCGAAACCTTCTTGTGATCGATCTCTTTTTTTTTCATTGCCTGCCCCCACGCCTTAATGTCGCTCTTGCTTTTGTCTCTCTAGGTTTGTGAAATAATCTTACAAATGATACCGCCCTGTATCCCGCAAGATTTATACCCATTCTTCATTGACGGTGGGCGTTTTTGACGGTTTGCCGGTCAATAAACCCGGTAATAATGAATCTGGCCTTTGGCAAAAGGCTGCTTAGCAGCCGATAGTTGCGATGCTGAACAACTGAATAACATTGTCAAGGGTCGCCAAAGGCGATGAGCGTAGCGAACTCGCTCTTGATAAGGTTATTCGGTTGTGCTACATAAACGCCCGCAACCGACAAAATCATAAAAACCCATCGACACTGAAGCCATTTATCCGTCGCAAAATATTCGAAAGGTTTACACTCTTCCCGGGGCGGCTGCAGCGTGGCCGGTATTGTGAAAAATCTCGCATGCGGCAAGCTCGAAAAATTGAAAAATCGCCAATAATGTCGTTACAGCCAGTCCGGTTGTGCGACAAAAACGTCGCGCAACCCGCTGAAAAACATTGCCGGGGAAAAATTCCTTTACGCAGCCCTGTAAAAATTTTTTGCAGGGAAAATTTCTTCGGTGGGCTTTTCAAAACGCCCTTTTGCCCTTATACTGTGCGTAAAGAAAAGGTTTTATGCCTTCGAAGCAGCCTGTTTGCTTTCATCCGAGCCATTGTCTTTTAGCGTTCAACTATCTATTCATGGTAAGTGACGAGAAATTCTCACAGTAAGCGAAATATTTTCTCCGAACTCACCTCCGAACCATTAGAGCATGCATAGCCGATGACTTTATATTTAGAATGGTTTTCAGGATGCGTGTTCGTCTACGTAGCAAGGATAAATTACATACTTTTCCAGGCTAAAAGTAAAAAGCGACTGGTGTTTGGGCAAAATCAGCTATTTAGAATCGGTGTCGGCTTCACTGACATACCGTTGATAAAGCTCAAACAGGAAGGCAACGCGGTCGGCTTCTGTTTTGAAGGTGGACTTGCCGTAAGCCGTGTCGACTGCCCTGTCAAGATTTTGGTGGGCTTTTGCCAGGTCAGGCGGCATTGATCTCGGGTCGTAGAGGTCAGCCAGAGAGCTTTCGTGGTATTTGCTGCGGGCCTCAAGGATTTTTTTCGAGGCTGTTTCAACTTCTTCTATATGTTTTTCTGACGGCTTAGTAGGCCAGGGAAAATTGTTGTACACCAGACTGGCTGAATATCGATAATCGCTTTTTAGCCGCCCGGCTACGGAACGTAGCCAAGCGTTATGCATTGTTGAGGCCAGAATTCCAAAATGGTAAAGAGTTGTATTTTCAACCGAGAAGAGTTCGGTACTTATAACAACGTTCCTGTCTAGAAGGGCAACAGGGCTATAATATCTCTTTTCCGAAGAAGTTTTTGGTATTGCGATAAAATCTGAACTTGGTTGCCGAATTTCGGCAAATAATGAGGGCTTATTGGCATCTCTTTGCGTCGCTTCTTTGCTGCTGGCTTTTCTCATTGCTTGAACAGCTTCAACACGTTTCATCAGATGTGGCATTTCTCTGAGCGCGTGCGGTGGGCAATCAACCAACCAAATACAAAACCGGGGTAGGTTGTTTATAAGCTCTTCAGACCCCATGAAGCGCCTTACAAATTGGGCTGCTTTTGGTTCGATTTCCAGAAATTTGGCTTTCTCTTCTTCGCTCATCAGTAAATTTCCACCATCAGTTGGCTTACTGCCATTTACCATCTCAGGAACTTTACTTATTGGTTTTTTTCTGGCAACTACAACGATGTTTGGTGCATCAAGCAGGTATGGATTAATATTTTTAGCAACCAGACTGTGTGGCTCGCCTTTGATGTCATCATAAACAAACAGTTTTTTTTCTTTATTTTCTACCAGCCCAAAGCCAATGATTACTACATGCACAGCCGCTTTCCCTCTAGCTTCGCTATTCCAGCTGAATGTGCGGTGCGCAAAATTAATTTTCAGACCGGCCTTTAAAAGTGGCGACCATAAAATAGAAACCTGCTCGCCCTGAGTAATGCTGTTTGTGGAGACGAATGCCGCGCGCGTGTCTTTATTTTTGTGTAGGTAATCTGTCGCCAGATAATACCAGGCAGCGACAAAATCAAGGCTTTTGTACAATTTAACAGGCTCAATATTGGTAGCATTATTAAAGGCCCGGCGCATATCTGCATCTTGCTCTTTTGAACGATAATTTTTGCCTATGAAAGGCGGATTGCCCATGATGTAGTCAAAAATAACCGGTTTTGATGCGGTGGGAGCAGGTCCCTTATGGACTTTGAGTGATTTCGTGTGAACGTTTATGGTCTCATAAGTCGCATCGGGATCTTTCACTAAATAGACGTTCGTATGTTTCGCTGTTGCATCTAGAGCGCTGACCGGGTTTAGAAGATTCTGCCAGTTAATCTGCAGGGCGTTAGCGCACACAATAGTGCCGCTGGACCTTAAAGGTATGCGGGCGAAATACAGGCCGAACTCTTCAGAAACCTGCATGTTCATCTGGTGGTCAACCAGCCACAAAGCTACCTGAGCGATCTGGGCCGGGAATTCTTCAATTTCTATGCCGTAAAACTGGTCAACGTCGAGTTTAATAAGAGATTGAACATCGAGAATCTGCTGGCGCTTGTCATGTAATGACCTTATTACTTCCAGTTCCAGCAGGCGCAGTTCGCGATAAGCGATAACCAGAAAGTTTCCGCAGCCGCAGGCCGGGTCGAGAAATTTCAACGAACGCAGTTTCTGGTGAAATTCAGCCAATTTGTTCCTGTTGGTTTTTACTTTGTTGAATTCTTCCTGGAGTTCGTCGAGGAACAACGGCTTGATCAGCTTGAGAATGTTCTTTTCGCTGGTGTAGTGTGCGCCAAGGTTGCGGCGTGCGGTTTTGTCCATGATCGACTGGAATAATGAGCCAAAAATTGCAGGTGAGATGCGGCTCCAGTCGAGCGCGCAGCAGTCAAGCAGAGTTTGGCGCATTTTTTGGTCAAAACTGGCGGTTGGAAGCAATTCTTCGAATAACTTACCGTTAACATAAGGAAACGCGCCCAACTGTTCATCAAGATTTTTGAGGCGTTTGTTTTCCGGTGTGTTCAATATCTGAAACACAGTGCTTAAGTGGTGAGCCAGGTCAGAGCCGTCTTCGCAGGTTCGTTCTTCAATGTAGTCCTGAAAAATGCGGCGCTCAAAAATGCCGGTATCTTCAGCAAATAGACAAAACAACAGGCGTACCAGGTAAAGTTCAAGCTGATGACCGTCGTAGCCGATTTCCTTTAGCTGGTCGTGAAGCCGGCCCATGTTTTCGGCGGCTTTGATATTGACCGGATCTTCTTCGCGAATTTTATGTTTCTGATAGCCGGCAACAAAGCCGAACAAATGAACATTTTTGTGAAAATCTTTCAGGTTGAATTCGTGCTGCTCTTTTTCGACAAGGTCGTAGAGCCGAAATCTGGCAAAGTCAGAGACCAGGATGTATTTCGGCAGGTCGCGTTCTTCAATGCCTGGAAAGTAGTCGAGAGCCTGTGTGTAAGCGCGGTCTAGATTCTTGCCGCGTGATTTGTGTTCGACCAGAAGAATGCCTTTCCAGAAAAGGTCGATGAAGCCCTGCTTTGCTCCAAGTTTTTTGACCGGCTCTTCAAATGAGGCAACGCGTTTGCGGGTAATGCCAAAAACGTTAAAAAAGCCGTCCCAGAAGGATTTGGCTTCGGCGTCTTCTGATGATTCGGTTTCCCATTCTTTTGAAAAGGCTACGGCGCGGCTTTTGATCTCGTTCCAGCTCAAGGGCATGATTATCACTCACATTTCTGAATTTTATTTAATAGAAAGCCATTTTACCGGCTTTAATACAGTGACAAAAAGATAAATAATTTATAAAAAGCATTATACGGTTATTGCCCAGCATATTCGATAAGATTTTCGCAATAGCCAGAAACCTTTGTTTGTAAGGTTTTTAGCTGTTGCCTCTTATTGAAGCTGCTAGTTGTGCGATTTGCCGAACCTGCAGGATCAGCAGTTATTTTGGGGTTAGTCGTCAGTCCCAGATGATGCCGTCGACGTGGTCGATGCCGAGGCCGGGGGCTTCTGAGACTTTCAGCCAGGGTCCTTCGATTTCGATGCCGCCGTGTACCGGGTCGGTCGAGCAGAGGGCGGGGCTGTCGAGGTCGCATCTGGTTATGATGCTTCTGGCGCAGGCGAGGTGCGCGGCAGCGGTGACGCTGATCTTGGTTTCCATCATGCAGCCCAGGAAACACTCGACGTTGTGCATTTCGGCGAGAGCGCAGATGCGCATGGCGCCACGCAGACCGCCGGTTTTCATCAGCTTGATGTTGATGTAGTCAGCGGCACCAATCGAGATGATCTTTTCGGCGTCGATGGCTGAAAAAACCGCTTCGTCAGCCAATACCGGGGTTTCGATGCTTTCTTTGACCATGCGCAGGCCTTCGAGGTCATGCGCCAGCACTGGCTGTTCGAGCAGTTCGATGCCGCTGATTTCTGACTCGATCTCGTGCATGATTTTTACGGCTTCGCGCGCGCTCCAGCCCTGATTGGCGTCGAGTCGCAGCACGGTCATCGGCCCGCAGGCCTCTTTAACCGCCATGATTCTTTCGATATCGAGGGCCGGGTTGAGGCCGACCTTGAGCTTGAGGATTCTGAAGCCTCTATCGATAGCGATTCTGCTGTCGCGTGCCATTTCTTCGGGGCTGTTGACGCTGATGGTCAGATCGGTTTCGACCTGGTTGCGGTAACCGCCAAGTAGACGGTAAAGCGGTATCTGGTATTTCTTGCCGAACAGGTCGTAAATCGCCATTTCTACAGCGGCTTTGGCGCTGGTGTTCTTGACCATCGAGCTGTCGAGCGTATTGAGAGTGTCTTCGAGATTGGCGATTTCTTTGCCCTTCAGTTTCGGCAGCATGAATTCATGAATCGCCCCGCGCACGCTGCCGATCGATTCACCGGTGATCGGCCCGGTCGGGTGTGCTTCACCGATTCCGGTTATGCCGGCGTCGGTCTCGACTGAGACGACAACCGATTTGATACTGTCGATGGTGCGCAGCGATGTCTTGAACGGGGTGCGCAGCGGTACAGAGATCAGGCCTGTCTTGATATTGGTTATATGCATTTTTTTTCTCCGGTTTTACTGTTTCGGGCTTTCGCCAAGCACGAATTCACGCGCGGCATAGATGCCTTCGAGGTATTTTTTTCCGTCAGATAGGAAAGTTGCCAGCAGCGGGGTCACGAAAACACATCTGGCGGTCGAACTCTTGAGCTTGCCATCAGCATCAGGAACTCTGAAACCGGCAAAATCATGGATTATGTAGTAATCGTCGCTGCGTTTACCCAGATAGAGCATGGCATGGCCGGCCATGTAAATCGGTGTGCCGGCCGGCAGCCGGTCGAAAATCGCCTGACGTTCTTCGAGAGTCATTTCTTTTGTAAGCGTGTGGGTTATGCCCACTGCCTGTTTGCCCTGCTCACCAGCGTTTCGGGGCAGCAGAACGCCCATGCTGCGGTAGTTGTCCATGATGAAGGCACTACAGTCGCGGGTGTTGAACATGCCACCCCAGCCATAGCGTTGCCCGAGAAATTTGAAGGCCTGGGTAATGATATTGCGCCTGGTCAGCGGCAGATAGCCGACGCGCACGTCTTCGGAACGGGCAATCAGGCCGATTCTGAATTCGAGCTGACCGTCAGTGCCACGTGCCGGCAGTTTAACCACGTAATTGCCTGCCGGGTGCTGGCCGTCGATATCCATGGGTATTTCAGCGGCTTCGGCCAGAGGAATTCTGGCGCCCATATCCAGCTGCAGCTCTGAAATTTCAGGGCGCAGCGGGTTGTAGCCGGTAAAAATGCCTTTGCCGGTAACGACCAGAAAATTTTTCGCGTCAAGATAGTCGAAGAGGGGTTTGCGCTCAGAAAAGGCTACCGCTTCTGCCGGAAGCCAGGCCAGATAATTGTATGACTGTGCAAACAGCCACTTTCCGTCGGCGCTGGTGTGCAGAATTGCCAGGGGTTCGACCGGGTAGAGAGCGGTTTCGATAAACATGTCGCTTTCGAAGTCTTTCGGTTCTGAAAAGACCCGCTCAGCGGTCGGGAAAGCCCGCATTTCGGTGCGCCTGATGGTGATGCCGAACCTGACCTGGGTAAGATTGGCGATTTTTTCAAGATTGAGTTGCTTTTCGAGGGCGGCGTAAAATTCTTCGCCAACCTCATTGCCGGCGAGATAGCGCTTGTTTTTCGGGCGGGCACTGACTTTGCCGATCATTTCCCTGAGCTTGTCGCCGCTGACGGCAGCGGGGTAGGTGCGCAGGTCCTTGAGAACTTCGCATTCCTTGAAACCGCGGCGATTGTAGCGTTCGATCTGAGCCGGTGTCATTATTATGGCGTCAGGGTTGGCAATGCCGTCGAGCCAGAATGAGGCGTAGAGCATCTCTTCGCTAACCCCGGGAATATTGAGCTCAAACTGCACGAAGTGTTTTTCGCTGTTCGGCCGGCATGCAGCAGCTGAGGCGGTGAGGCAGCAGCCGAAGATTGCCAGAATCGGAACACATATTTTTAACAAGGTTTTAACAGTTTTCATCGCATTTGCTCCGTTGCTCAGATCATTGACAGGATTTTGCCGACGAGCAGCCCGCCGCCGGTGCCGATAACGTAGCCGACCATCGACATCAGAACGCCGACAGGCACAAGCACTTCGCTGTAGGCGGCTGCCAGAATCGGTGCCGAGGCAACGCCGCCGATGTTGGCCAGGCTGGCGACGCCGCAGGTGAACAGGTCGAGTTTAAAGATTTTTGCAATCAGTGCCAGAAGAACCGCATGAATGACCAGAATCAGAAAACCGCAGAAAATGTAAAACGGCGCCTGTGATAATTCGGCAAAATTGGCGCGTGAGCCGATCAGGGCCACGATCAGATAAAGCATCAGGCTGGCGAGCATCGAGATGCCCGAGGTCCTGCCAAGCGGGGTGAGTGCCGCAATGATGCCGGCGGCGGTGGCGATGAGAACTACCCAGCTGTAGGTCGAAACGAACGACGAGGTCGGCAGCATCGGTGCCAGATACTGTGCAACGGCAGCGACCATAAAGCTGCTTCCGAGCAGCAGAATGAGATCATGAAAGGTAGTTGGCAACGGTTGGTCGGTTTTTTCGCTCATCAGGCTGGCGCCGACCGCGTCGATCTGGCTGGTGTCGGCTTTGGTCCAGTTGTTGAAATGGCGGGCATAGGGCACCACCATCAGCAGCAGCATAACCCAGACCGCATAGTTTACCGAGTCCATGATCAGGGTGTAACCCATCTGTGAGTCTGCGACTCCGAGTGCCAGCTGAATTGCGGCCATATTGCCGGTACCGCCCATCCAGGAACCGCACAGAGCTGCGAAGGTTTTCCAGGTATGCGGCTCAAAGTGACCTTTGAAAAGAAAATAGACGACGATAAAGCCGACGGCGATCGTGAAAGAGGCTGAGAAAAAGCCAAGCAGCATGCGCGGCCCGAGTTTGAGAATCTTCTTCAGGTCGCAGTGCAGCAGCATCAGAAAGATCATTGCCGGCAGAATGTTGTTTTTGAGCTGGGTGTAGTAAAAGTTGATTTCGTCGGTCTGTTTCCAGAAGCCGAGAGTCGACAGTGTCATCACCAGAAAATACAGCACGACGATGCCGGGCACATATTCGAAAAAAGTGCGAAATTTCTTGTCGAGCTGCACGATTACGGCTGCAATGAACAGCAGTGCCGCAATGAATGCAAAGCCACTTTCAATCATCCGGGTTTCTCCCTGTTTAAGCCTCTACCGCCCGGGTGTTTCTATGTGATGAATGGCGGTCGGTGTGTATGAACCCCTGAATTATACCGTTAAACCGCTATTAAGCAAATTTTTTCATCACAGACAGAGCAAAAGTATGCTTTTCGTCATCCTGAACCAGATAACTCAGACAATTATAAGCGCCCATCTTTAATTTATGAAACCGACCACCTGCAGGAAACGGCTTGCTTATGCGCATAATAATTGCTATTATATGTGTATAATATATGCGCACAGGAGTGTTGTATGAACTTAAATATATTTGATCAAAAAGCTCCGAAGAAGCCCACCAATCTTAGTATAAACAGCGATCTCCTGATGCTGGCAAAGAAGAGTGGGATAAATCTTTCCAGGGCTCTGGAACATCGCCTTGCAGAGCTATTGCTAGAGGAAAAACGTCGTAAATGGAAGGAAGACAACCGCGAGGCCATAGAGCAATATAACAGCCACGTCGCGACTGGCGTATTCAGTGATGGCTTGAGGAGTTTTTAATGGCACAGTTTGATGTGTATGAGAATCCGAATGAGCAATCGAAGAAGAATTTTCCTTATCTTCTCGATCTTCAGTCCGATCTCCTTGATGGGCTTGCTACCCGGGTGGTCGCGCCGCTTGCATATGTATCTCCGAAGAGCAGGACCGTCGAGTATCTCCAGCCAAAATTTCGCGTCAAAAAGAAGGCTGTTTTCCTGTCAACATCTGAGTTGGCAGGCATTCCGGTCCAGGCCCTTGGGAAGTTCGTTACTTCCTTAAAGGAGCATCGCCAGAGCATTATTTCTGCGCTCGATTTTCTTTTTACCGGCTTCTAGATTTTTTCTGCTAAGAGTAACTTTTTAGCGGGTTTGCTGCTGCAGGGCCGTGCAGGTGGCCTGATCGAGAATGGTCGGGAAATAGATCTGCGTGAAGCCGGGCATGTCGATCTGTTTTTCTCTGCCGGTTGCCAGATCGCGGACGATCGTTTCGAAACGGCCGTCTCTGAGCGAGCGGTAGATGAGAGTGCTGCCGTCAGAACTGGTCGAAGGCTGCCAGTCATACATGCGGCCGTTGGTGATGTTTTCGTATTCCCAGTGGCCGGTGGTGTCTTTGGAAAGTTCGAAAACGCTGCCGGTCTGGCCGACTCTTCTGACGAAAAACATGCGGCCGGTCGCGGCGTTGACATGACTCTGCCAGTTCTGCCCGCCCCTGACGATTGTCTGCTCATTGCCACTGCTGAGCTCGCGGTGGTTGATAGTAAAACCTTCACTGGTAACCCGTGACAGCATTATCAGATCAGGGTTCAGCCACGCCAGCTGGCCGCCGGCCAGATCTTCAAATTCGAAGGGTTCGAAGCCGCCATCAGGGTAATTGACAACACCGGTCTGAACGAAGCCGTTGCTGAGAGCTCTGACGCAGAGAATGCGGTCGTCAAATGGCGACGGAACCGGCCAGCCGAGACTGCCGAACGGGTCGTTCAATTCCCAGACGGTTTTGCCCTGGCTGTCGAGTGCCACCAGACCGTAATTGCCGTTCTGCTGCCCTCTCGATGCCAGAATAAGCTCTTTTTGCTGCCACCAGCAGGCATTTCCTTCTTTCTGCGGGGTTTTAGACAGATTGACAGCCCTGCCGCCGTTCGCTTCGGGAACCCAAAGGTATATATCTGAAGATTCATTGACGACGCCGACAAAAAGCAGGCCGGCGGGTATTTCCTGGGCAGAAGCGGTTATGGCGGTTATCAGCATGACTGCGAGCAGCATTAATTTTTTCACGGGGTACCTCATTTGATAAAGTTCCAAAAACGATAATATCACAAAATTTAGTGAGTTTGTCCTGCAAGCCATGCTTCGTTTCTGCTATGATTTTTTGAGAAATGTGATACTTTTTAAAGAGGAACACAAAAAGGGGGGCAGCTATGGTTGAAAAGATTCAGCTTGTACCCGGTTCGGTTACGAACCACGGCAAAGCGTCAGGTAAAGGCAGAAACGCCGACAAGGGCTCCGGTGGCGCTGCTCTTCAAAATCTGAATGTTGATGAATTTGGTCTTTCCGGCGATGCAAAAAACAAGGTGATCTGGGCCCGGTCGCAGTTCGAGCTGAATTATCAGGTTCTGCGCTCGGTTAACTCAGCTAACGGTTTTGAGACCTCACGGGAAACCTTTTCTTTCCGCTCTGCCTATGAATTCATGCAGCGTGCCTCTGGTGAAGAGGCGACCGTGCCGGTCCGGGAAGGCAGCGACACCCCGGCAACCGAAGAAACTGGCGAAGAAGATCAGCTGACCGCCCTGCAGGAATATTTTTCTCCAGAAAATACCGCCCGTCGTATTCTAGACGTGGCAACCAGTTTTTTTTCGCTGAGCGAGGTTTTTAAAGCCGAAGGCGAAAGTGAAGCCTCCCGTCAGAAATTTGCCGATTTTATCGGTGGTGCCATCAGTGAGGGTTTTCGTCAGGCCAGGGCAATTCTCGGCGAGCTGCCGGAGGACGTCAAAGCCGGTATCGATAAAACCAACTCACTGGTTTTTGCCGGTCTCGATGATTTTGTGAAAAACGGTATCGATCCCGAAAAGGCCCGGTCGGGTGGTGTTTTTGAGAAAATTGCAGCCTATCGCCGCGAATCGGCGGCACAGCTTGCCCGCAGTCTGAAGCAGACAAATGCGGTTGCCTACAACGCCAACGGCGAGATTCAGACCCCGGTTGACCCGAAAGTTTCGACAAAAGGCTAATTACGCTTTTTAGCCGGCCGGTTTTTGCCCGCCGCCGTTTTGGCGGCGGTTTCGGTTATCAGCCAGTTTTTGCTTTCCGCCGGCAATTCAAGACGGGCGGGAACACTTTCGAATTCGGTCTTTTCGTTCATGCTGACTTTGGCAAAGCTGGCAGCGGTCTCTGATTCCCATTTGAAGTTTTCGGGGCCCCAGTTTTCGGGTTCAAGCTCGAACTCGAGCTGCAGGCCGTCTTTTTCGACTTTAAAAATTCTCAGACCGTTAAAATCGTAGGCCGCGGTAATATCGAGACCGGCGACTGCAACCCGGCTGCGCTGTGGCGAAAAGATCGGGCGATCTCCGAGGTTGAAGGTTTTTCCGGTGGCTTCGCTGACAAAAAAGTGCTCAGAACCTTCATACAGCTGGGCATAAATCAGAAACAGCCCCTCAGGCTGAACATAATCGATGCAGTAATACATTACATGCGATTCACCGCCGCTGTCATCGCTGGTGAATTCCACTTTGCGGTCACCGGCGCAGTTCAGGCGCAGTGTCTTACCTTTTCTGACTACTTTAGCCGAAAACCGTCGCAGAACTGTCTTTTCGTCAGTTTCGGCCTCGTTGTCGACAAAATCCGTGTCGGCCGGTGGATTCTCTGAATCTTTGTCTGCATCTGCTGTTGCCGATTTGGCCGCGACTTTTCCGGTGGTTTCAGTCTTGCGGGGTTCCGGTTGCGATGAATTTTCTTGGACAAAGCCGCCAAATACCCAGCCAGTGTGGGCACCCGAACTGACTTTGAACCAGTTGCTGCGTTTGCCCTCGATCTGCTCTTCAGGGCCGTTTCTGTCGATTACCTCGATTTTTGTTCCCTGCCGCAGTTTTACGATCAATTTTGCATTTCTCGCTGGTTTTTCACGCAGGCTCAGCCCGCTGGCAGCAGCAATTACCGCCGACTCACCGGCAAGCGCGAGCCCGCTTCCCCAAAACATCATTGCGGCAAGCAGCAGATTAATTCTGTTTTTCATGCTGAACCCCTCTGAATAAATCATCAGTTCATTAAATCATACATTTTTAAAATGATAAACGTTAGACCCGAAAAAAATATCCGCCGCCAGTTTTGCCGTTGCAATTGTTTGTGAAAATTTTCCGTTGAAATGCGGATGTATTTTGCAAATCAGCGGCAGTTTTTGCAATTTTTGAATTGCGGAACATTTTGCAGATACGTCAGTATGCCCTTATTAAAGTTTTATGAAGTGTTGAGGAATTGGTTTTTCTGCCATTGTGCACGGATTAAGCCTGCATCGCAGGTTTAACAGGGATATTGCTGTTCGCCAAACTATAGAGGGCATAAAAAAGCCCCAGGAGGAATCATGTTTCACGAACCTGCCGCACAAAGCGGCAAAGATCCGGCTGCCTCGTTCAAGACCCTGCTGGGGGCAAAATGTTTGTCGTTTACGCCCTTGTTTACGCCGGTTTTATCGGTATTAACGTCATCAGCCCGCTGGCCATGGAAAAAGAAGTATTCTGGGGTCTGAACCTGGCCGTAGTCTACGGTTTTGGCCTGATCTTTCTGGCCCTGATCATGGCGCTGATCTACAATCAGGCCTGCAATGCCAGAGAGGCTGCGTTGATGGCTTCCGGCAGCGAAAAGGTGGGTGAATGACATGGAAGTAATGCCCGTAGTCTTGTTTGCTGCCTTTGTCGGCCTGGTTCTCGGCCTTTCGTTCTATTTTGCCCGTCAGGCAAAAACTGGCCTTTCTCGTTGCCGGCAGCTACCAGAACGAAAGACAGAGAGAGCGGGCCGAAGCCAGTCTGCGTGCGAGTGAAGAGAAATACCGCCTGCTCGTTGAATCGGCAGGTGAATACATGATCATGTCGCTTGGGGCCCAGAAGCTTTTCGCCAACTGCAGCATGCTTGGTCTTCTCGGTTACAGTGCCGAAGAGTTTGCGCGCCTCGATATTTCTCAGGTGGTCGAGATGTCGGCTGCCGAGATCGAGAAGGGGCGGTCTTTTCCGGTTGCGATGATGAGTGGCGAACTCAGCCCGATTCAGTATGAGTCGTATCTGGTCGGCAAAAACGGTGTCAGACATCATGTGATGATCTCGCTGTCGAGTATTCCGCAGGGTGACATGCCCGGCTTTCTGATGATCGCCTCTGAACTCACTTCGCAGCAGGAACGGGTGATCAGACAGGACTGCCTGCTCGAAGAACTGCAGCAGAGCCTGCTGTATTTTCACCAGTGGGTAACCGACATGGATACTCTGCCGGCAGTCATCTGCCCTGAGACCGCTTCTCTAGAAGAAATTGGCCGGTATTTTTTCGCAATGCAGCCGGCGAGCTGAGAATGATGAACTATCGCAGTTCTATTTCGCTGCAGCGCTATTCGCCAACGGTGGCGCTGCGGCAGATTCAGGCAGCACCCGACAACGACAATCTGGCCAGAAGTGCCGGTATTCTGCCTGAACTGGCGTGCATTCTCATCAACAATAAAACGGCAGTCAGTCAGGACAATCGCCTGATCACCGATTTTGCTGACATGACCATGGTGCGGGCGATAGAGCTTGCTGTTGGCAAGCTTGGGCGGCCGCCGATCGGTGTTTTTGGTAACTTTATTGTCGAAAATAAAAGGCATAAAACCGATGTGCTCGACATCAAGTCGGTCATGAACCTGGTTGTCGATTTTGCCCGGATTTATGCCCTGAAACATGGTTTGAAGGAACGCAACACGCATGAGCGGCTGAAGGCCCTGCGAGAAGCCGGTATTTTTTCTGATCAGAGTTATTACGAGCTGAAAATTGCGCTGAGTTATCTGATGCGCATCAGACTCGACAAGCAGGCCGTTTCGATCGACCAGGGGCTGTCGCCCGACAATTTTGTCAGCCCCGACCTGCTGACTTCGATCGATCAGAAAATTCTCAAGGAAATCTTTGTGCAGATCAAGAATTTTCAGGTGCGCCTCAGACAAAAATGCGATTGAGCAGATGGCTGAGCTCGCGCAGGCTGTAGGGCTTGTGAATAAAGCCGCACAGGCCTTTTTCCTGCATCATTTCGATGTCTTCTTCCTTTGAAAAGCCCGAGGCGAGAACGACCTTGACGTCGGGGCAGATGCTTTGCAGGCGCTCGAAACATTCGCGACCGTTCATTTCGGGCATGATCATGTCGAGCAGCACCAGCCTGATATTCTGCCGGTCGGCTTTGAAAGCTTCGATGCCTTCACTGGCCGAGGCTGCGGTTACTGCCTCATAGCCGAAGTGTCTGAGAATGTCGGCGGCGGTTTCTCTGATGATTTTTTCGTCGTCAATGACGAGAATAGTGCCCTTGCCACGGTGAATGGCTTCATTTGTGTCTTCTTCGTGGCACTGAAGATTCGACAATGGCAGAAGAATGTTGAAAACCGCACCATTGCCTGGTTCACTGTAGACGGAAATGGCGCCGAGGTGTTGCCTGATAATGCCGAAGCTGACTGCCAGGCCAAGCCCGGTGCCCTTGCCTGAGGGTTTGGTAGTGAAGAACGGCTCGAAAATGCGCGAAATATTCTCGGGGCTGATGCCGATGCCAGTGTCGCGCACCTGAATCTTTATGTAGAGGCCGGGCTCAAGCTCGTGCGCGTGCGCGGCGATTTCGTCGAGCTGAATGCACGAACTGCTGAATGACAGGGTGCCGCCGTCGGGCATTGCATGGCTGGCATTTATGCCGAGATTTATAAAAACCGTCTGCAGCTGTGAAAGATCGCCGTTGACGATCGAGTGGGGCGCCTGCAGTTGCTGCTCGATTCTGACTTTCTTGTCGATGCTGCATTCGAGCAGAGCGATGGCTTCATGCACCGCATTATGAACGTCTACCGGAACCGTGCTGAGAGGCTTCTGGCGGCCAAAGGTGAGCAGTTTCTTTATCAGGTCGGTAGCCCGGTGCGAAGAATCGAGAATAATGTTCAGAAATTTTTTCTGCCGCGGGTTGTCGCCGGCTTCCATGAACAGAAGTTCGGCTGCACCCATGATGCCGCCCAGAACATTGTTGAAGTCATGAGCGATGCCGCCGGCGAGCTGGCCGACCGCATCCATTTTCTGCGCCTGCTGCAGCTGCTGTTCAAGCTTGCGCTGTTCGGTAATTTCAAAAAAGGCGACGACAAAATGATCGGGTTTATATTGAAAGGCCAGCCCGTCATACCAGCGGTTGTTCAGCGGCAGATGCTGTCTGAATCTGAAGGTTTTGCCGGTTCTGGCGACCCTGCCATAGTTGCCTATCCAGTCGAACGGGTCGTTTTCTATGCCGGGAAAGGCTTCTCTGACGGTTTTGCCGCGCGGGTCGACACCGGTCAGATTCACATAATTTCTGTTCGCATCGATGAAATGGTAATCAAACGGGTTGCCATTTTCATCATAGATCATGCGATGATAGGCAACCCCGAGCGGCCCATTTTCAAACAGCGCGTTGAATTTCCACTCGGCTTCCTTCAGCTTCTGATGAATCAGGTACTCTTCGGTTATGTTTCTGAAAACGACAACCATGCCCTTCAGTTTCCCGTTTTCGTCGTGAATGAGAGAGGCCTGCTCGGAAATATGGTGTTCATCGCCATTCTTGTTTATCAGAATTATGTCTTCAGAAGTCCTGAAATGTCTGGTGTTCTGAACGGCTTTTTGAACGGCAGATTTGCACCTTTCGAGTGTTGAACCCGGGTTGACCTGATAAACTTCGCTTATATCGCGGTTGATAGCCTCTTCAAGTTTCCAGCCGGTTATTTCTTCGGCAGCCGGGTTCATGCCTTTGATCGCGCCATTGGTATCGGTCGAAATCACCGCATCGGCGATTGAATTCAGAGTTGTACGGTGCTTTTCTTCTTCGCTTTTAATCTCTTCGAACAGCTGGTCACGGTCTTCAATTGCGCATTTTATCGAGGTGACCATCGAGTTCAGGCAACGCCCGAGCTTGTTGATTTCCCTGATTCCGCTTCTGGGAATCTCGATAGCGCCAATTCCTTCTGATTCGATGCGGGCCGCCGCCGCCGCGAGTTCCTGCAGTGGCCGGCTGAGGCTGTCTGCAAGCATCGATGCGAGTATTGATGACAGCGAGAGGAGCAGGGTGAGAATCAGCAGGATTTTCCAGCGCAGGCGATAGAGCGGGCTTTTCAGCTCTTCTGTATATACGGATGCGACGACATACCAGTCGAGTGGTTTAAAATGAAAAGCGCAGGCTGTTTTCTCGAAGAGTGCCTTTTTGTCGCTGCCGGGTTTCTGCCATCTGTAAGAGAGCATTTCGCCAGGCTGCCCGGCAATCTGTACCAGCTGCCGCAGAATCGTTTTTTCGTGCTCCGGGTCCTGAAAACCTTCGGGCCCCTTGCCTTCGTAATCGGGGTGAACAAGCATGTTGAAGCTGGAATCGAAAAGAAACAGGTAGCTGTTTTCAGATATTTTGACCTTGCCAAATGCCTTTTTCAGTTCTTTGATTATGGCGTCGATGCGCAGCTGACTGTCGGTTTCGATGTCGTCCATGTAGATGCCGGCGCCGATGATCCAGTTCCAGGGTTTGAAGAGCTTCACGTAAGAAAGCTTGGCTTTTGTTTCGGCGGTTCCTGATGCGGTTGGTTTTGGCCAGAGATAGTCGACAAAACCTTCGCCATCTTTAGAACAGGCCTGAACAAAAGCGGTGAACAGGTTTTCTTTGCGACCCAGCGCATTGTTGAACAGCGGATCGTTGCTGTCCATTCTCTGCCCTTCAAGTTCCGGCATTGCCGGGTGAGCGATAACCCGTGGATGTGGGCTTTCTGCGGTGTTGACCCATATATAGCCGGTGCCGTCGGCATAGCGGAAATGCCGGATTCTATGCAGAAAACGTTGCTGGGCGGTCGCCTCGTCGAGCTGACCATTGATAATCTGCTGCTGGTAACTCTCTGCCATGCGGCTGGTGATTTCGACGATGTTCTGCAGATTCTGCTTACGCTCTCTGGTCAGCGATTCGCGATGAAATATATAACTGTCATACTGATTTTCAATCTGGGTCGCTGCCAGCTGCAGCATGCTTCTCGCATTGTTGAGTTCGAGTTCGACAGTGTGGCGCTCGGCCTGAATCTGCTGAAATATCGAAATCGACAGCGCAGTGATCAATACCAGCGCTGTTGTCAGGAAAAACACCCGTGCCTTGAATGATTCAAGAATTTTCATTGTACCTTGTCTGGTAAAAGCCCTGTCTGCAGATCTGGTGATGTGGTTTGAATCATGTTTTTTTCGATCCAGTTCTCTGCTTCTTTCTGTTAATTATAAGGCATTTATGGCGACTGCACCACAAGTGAAATTATTTATACAGTAAGTGTCATATTGACAGATGTCGAAAAAGTGATTATATTCTGGTTATGGAAGAAAAAAAGATAAATATCGGGCAGCTCGCTGAATTGAGCGGCGTCAGCCGCCGAACCATCAGGTTTTACGTGCAGAATGGTCTGCTGCAGCCGCCTCTGGGCGCCGGGCGCGGCCATTACTACACCGAAGACCATCTGCGTGACCTGTTGCGCATAAAAACCCTCAAAGAAAACAATCTCAGTCTCGAAGAAGTGGCCGGGCAGCTGCGTGGCAAGAATGAGCCCGATTCTGCGGCTTACCCGTTGCCGACTGCCTGGGTTCGCATCGAGGTCGGCCCGGGTATCGAACTGAATATTCAGGGGGGCGTTTATCCGGTGACCCCGGCCCGAATCAGAAAACTGCAGAAGTTCGTTCATCAGCTGTTTGGCACAAATTCAACCCAGGGAGAGGTTTCTGATGAGTAATATTTACTGTTCATTGCACGACAAAACCAACGACAGGCTTGTTCCGTTGCAGGCGGTAGCCGTAAAGGGTGTGGTAAACGGCCTTTCGGTGAGCTGGCAGATAACCCAGCGTTTCACCAATAACGAAAAAAAAGCGATTGAAGCGGTGTTTTCCTTTCCGCTGCCCGCAGGGGCAACTCTGGGCTCTCTTAGAATCCTTACCGGCGATCGGGTTATTACTGCGGTTGCCGAAGAACGTGAGAAGGCGTTCGAAAAGTATGACGAAGCAATAAGCGAGGGCGATGGAGCTTTTTTGCTCGACCAGGAACGCCCGGATCTTTTTGTAATGAGTCTTGGCAACCTTCTGCCCGGCCAGCAGGTTGAAATTCAGCTGGGCATGTTTCAGCTGCTCGAGGCTCAGGCAGATTCAGCAAGAGTTTCTTTTCCGGTGGTGATCGTGCCCAGATATTTTCCGGCCGCGAGTGCTGCCGAGATGTCTGAGTGGGAGAGAATCACTCCCGATTATGCCGCACGGGTTCCTTATGGCTTCAGTTTCAATCTCAAGGTAATGCAGAATTCGGCGCTGCGCACCGTAGAGTCACCGAGTCACCCGATCAGAGTTGAACTGGGTCAGAATGAGGCCGATGTGTGTCTTGCACAGGCTTCGGTAATGCCTGATAAAGATATTGTGGTCACCTTCTCGTTGGCCGAAAAAATCAAACCGTCTGTTACGCACTGTGTTTTCAACGGCCGTGAGCATCTGCTGGTCGAACTTTTTCCCGAAATCGAGACCGAAGAGCCGGCGGCGCCGAAAGAAGTCGTTTTTGTGGTCGATTGCTCGGGGTCAATGCAGGGTGATTCGATTCGAGAGGCGGTTAATGCTCTGCAGCTTTGTGTCAGATCTTTGAATGAGGGCGATTATTTTCAGATTGTCTGCTTTGGCAGCAGCTTCAGGCGCCTTTTCAAAAAGCCGCAGGTTTTACATGACCAGTCGCTGGAAGAAGCTACCCGCCTGATTTCTGGCATCGGGGCTGATATGGGCGGCACTGAGATTCTGCCGGCCATGCAGGTTGCTGTTGAAGGCCTGCAGACCGAATTTGCCAGTCTGGTGCTTTTTACCGACGGTGAAGTCGGTAACGAAAAAGAAGTGATCGACTTTGCGGTCAGCAGTCGCAGCCGTTGCCGGGTATTTTCGTTCGGTATCGGCAATGGCGTCAGCGAATCGCTGGTGCGTGGGGTTGCCGATCGCAGTGGTGGTGCCGCCGAGTTTGTTTTTCCGGGCGAACGCATCGAGCCAAAGGTGCTGCGTCAGTTCAAACGGCTATCGGCGCCGATTCTTTCAGAAATAACCGCTGACTGGAGCTGTGGAGGACTTGAGAGTGCTCCGTTGTCCTTCAATAGGCTGTTTTCTGGTGAGGTGATACGGTTTGCCGCCCGGGCAGAGTCTGGCAAGCCATTGCCATCCGATCTGAAGGTAACTCTTTCGGCAATGTGTGGTGCAAAAAAGCTGGTTTATACGGCCGAAGCGCCGCGGTCGTCAGTCGGCAGCGTTCCGGCACTGTGGTGGGCGCAGAAATACATCGAAATGCTCGACAATGGCGAAGCAAAGACTGCTTCGGGTAGTCATCAGAATCGAAAGAAAGCAAAGAATGCCGATGCTGAAATGATCGAAATGTCGAAAGAATACGGCATCATCTGCTCGAAAACCAGTTACATAGGGATAGAAGAGCGCTGCAAAAGCGAAAAGAATGATGGTCGGGTCGAGCTGCGGCGTATCCCGGTTATGGTGCCGGCCGGTCGCGATTTTATGGGCAGCGTTGCTGGCGGTGGCATCATTTCGCGGTGCTGCAATTATCTTGCTGATTCTTTTGTGGCCTGTATTTCGCCGGCCCCGGCGATTTTGCGCAGTCTTAATGAAGACTCGGGCAAATGCTACTCTGCGCCGGTCAGTCGCTCGATGCCTTCCGGGACTGGTGCCGATCGGGTCGCAAAATCTGCAATTGAAATGCCGTTTGTTCCGTCGGCCCCGGCCGGCAAAGAAGACAGAATCGTTGAAATCCTGGTATTTGCCGGCTCAGATGGCTTGTTCAAACACTCTGAAAAGCTTCTCAGTCTTATCGCTGCCAGTGAAGCCGACTTTGCGGCACAGCTGGCACTGGCGCCGGCTGGTCTCGCGCCAGCTGACAAAGAAAAGTTTGCGATGTCGCTGCTGGTTAAAACCTACCTCGAAAACAATTGCCAACCCGAGAAAGATCTCTGGTCGGCAATTGTCGAAAAGGGCTGGCGCAAGCTGCAGGCAATGACTCTGGCGGATATGCCGGATATGCCGGATAATCTGTAGTTACGCTGCATGTTATAATCAACCCGATGAGTTTTTTACAGAATCTTTGATCGAGGTTAATGATGGCTGAACAACAGCAGATGGCAGCGCCGTCGGTTGCCGATGCCAATGCCCGGGCAGAAGAGAAAAAGCTTGAGATGCTCGGGGCGCTGATTTCTGGCATTACGCACGAGATCAACACTCCGATGCATTATCTTGAAAACAATCTGACCTTCATGAAGTCATCGTTCAATGATCTGATCCGGTTGATCAATGGTTACAAAAAACTCGTCGAAACCGCCAGAGCCGGCAGAATGCCGTCAGCTCACGACTGGCAGGAGCTCAGCGAAATTGAATCTGAAAGCGAATCTGAATACCTGCAGGCCGAACTTGCTGATGCTCTGCAGCAATCGCTCGAAGGTATCGACATGGTTTCGCGACTGGTTCTGGCATTGAAAGATTTTTCGCACCCCTCGCTGCATGAATTCACTTTGATAGATGTTAATAAATGCATCGATACGGTCTGCACCATCTCGCGGCACGAATGGAAGCGCCTGGCAGACCTGCATTCAGACCTTGCCGGCGACCTGCCATATATTTACGGATCACGCGATGAACTGCATCAGGTGCTGCTCAACCTGATCGTCAATTCTGCCCATGCGATTGGCGAGAAGATTGCTGCCGGCACTTACCGCCGCGGTAACATCAGAATCAGCAGTCGTGCTGCCGGTGACCGTATCGAAATCGAAATTGCCGACGACGGGCCCGGTATTCCGCCAGAAAACCTGGCAAAGATCTTTGAACCGGATTTTACAACCAAACCTGCCGGCAAAGGTACCGGGCTTGGCTTGAGCCTTGTCAGAAAGATAGTCGAAGAAGCTCACGGTGGCTGTGTCAGTGTTGTTTCAGAGCCGCAGTGTGGTGTAACCTTCAGAATTCTGCTGCCGCACCGGCGCAATGAAAAAGATCTGTAAAGCCGCGGAGGAAGCGTGAAAACATACAGTATTCTGTTCGCCGACCCTGATCAGAAGGTGCATGATGGGCATCGACGCATGATCAGGGCTCTGAGGCCTGACTGGAACCTGCTGTTTGCGGTTTCGGCACGCGAGGCCATGAACAAGATTACCCTTTACCGTCCTGAAGTCGTTGTCTCAGAACTGAATATGAAGCTTGAAGACGGTTCTGATCTTTTAAAGGCCGTGCAGGTGGCTTACCCTGAGGTTATCCGCATCGTTCTTTCGAGTGAGCCCGATGGCGAATCCGAAGTGATTCTCAGATCGACACAGTCAGCACACCGTTTTCTCGCAAAGCCCTGCAAAGGCGAGATTCTGCTCGAACAGATCGAAAAGGCGGGCAGCCTGCGACGCCTGCTCAACAGCCGCGAGCTTCTTGAAATAATCAGCGGCATTCCGTATCTGCCGAGTCTGCCGCAACTTTATCATGAACTGGTGCGGGCGGTTGAGTCGCCATTGATATCACTCAGTGAAATTGGCGAAATTATCGCCCGCGATGTATCGATGACCGGCAGAGTGCTGCATCTGGTCAATTCGGCATTTTTTGGCCTGCCGCGCCAGGTTTCAAACCCGCAGACAGCGGTGGTTCTTCTCGGCATCAACGTCATCAAATCGCTTGTATGCTATGTGAAGCTCTTTTTTGCGGCCCCCGACATCATCATGCCCGGCCTGTCACTCGATAAGCTCTGGCTGCACAGCTCTCTGACGGCGCGCTTGAGTCGCGAAATCGCCACCAATCTGAATTCCCCGCCAAGTGTCCAGGAAGACGCCTTCCTTGCCGGCATGCTGCACGACGTCGGCAAACTGCTGCTGCTCGATCATCCGCGCTATTTTAGCCGGGTGCTGCAGCCGATGTCGGGTAATTCCGAAAAAGAATTTTCTGAAGCTGAATACAAAACCTTCGGCGTCTCTCACGCAGAGATCGGGGCCTACCTTCTTGGCCTCTGGGGTCTGCCCGATCCGGTTGTCGAGGCCGTTGCCTGCCACCACCGGCCCGGCCAGCTGAAACTCGAAAAATCGACCGTGCTGGTTGCTACTCACCTGGCAAATGCCTTTTTGTGCATGGCGGCAGGTGAGGCGGCGGTCATCGACCCTGGTATCGCCGCCGAAGTGCACGTCAAAAGGCTTTTCGATGCCTGGAAAAAGCGGGCCGGAGTTCTCTATCTTGAAAGCAACAGGGAAGCAGCCTGATGAAGCCAAAAGTTCTCTTCGTTGACGACGAACCCAATATCATTCACTCTTACAGCCGCGGGCTGCGCAAAGACTGGGAGCTGGTAACCGCTCTGAGCGGTGAAGAAGCTTTGCGGGCTGTCGAACAGCATGGCCCGTTTCCCGTTATCGTTGCCGATTTCAATATGCCGCGCATGGATGGCATCGCTTTTCTTGCCAGAACCATTGCATTGTCGCCAGAAAGCGTGCGCATGATGCTGACCGGTGAAGGCGACTTTCACATTGCCACCAAAGCGGTGAACGAAGGCAATATTTTTCGTTTCATTACCAAGCCCTGCCAGCTTGAACAGCTCAATCGCCTGCTGCACGAAGCCTATCGCCAGTATCGCCTGCAGCAGCTCGAAAAAGAAGCGCATCAGCAGGAACTCGTCATTGCCGGCGAAATTCAGAGTACACTGCTGATGGAAAAGGTGCCGGCTGAAGTCAACGGCCTTGATATTGCGGCGGTTACCGTGCCTTCAAAAGATGTCGATGGCGATTTTATCGATTTTTTCAGGTTCAACGATAATCGCTTCGACCTGGTAGTCGGCGATGTCATGGGCAAGGGACTGCACGCCGCCATGGTCGGTGCCGGTGCCCGCAACCAGCTGGCGCGGGTGCTCTGGCAGCTTTCATTGCGTGATGAAACCCGTGACCTTGAGCCGGCTAAAATAATGAATTCTTTCAGGCATGTAATGGAATCAGGGCTGAATCAGGTTCAGAAATTTATCACCATGATGTATGCCAGCTTTGATATGTCGCAGCAACTGATGACCTTCGTCGATGCCGGGCATGCGCCGGTTCTTTGGTATTCTGCCGCAGAAAAGGTCTGGCGTGAGGTTAAAGGAAATGGCGGCCCGGTCGGCCTGCCGTTCAGGCGGCCTTTCGAGCAGAGCTGTCTGACTTTTGCGCCGGGTGATATTATTCTGTTTTATTCTGACGGCCTCTGGGATGGCCGCAATGCCGCAAAAGAATCGTTCGGTGAGGCCGAGCTGATGCGCTGCGTCTCTCGTCTGGCTGATTGCGATGCCCGGCAGTTCGTCGAGTCACTGCTCGAAGATTACCGCCGTTTCGTCGTTCCGGGCCCATTTTTTGATGACCTGACGATGGTGGCCGTTAAAATACCCCGCTGATGCTTATGGCATGTATCTTTTGCCCCAATTGCCAATATTAAGGCGTTTTAGTGTGTCTGACCTGCTTCTTACGACTGCCGATTGCGCAATTTCTCTCTGTCAGTATAATTAATGGCTCAGGTAGTATTCTGGGGTGGAGGCTTTTATGCGCAGATATTTTCTTGCCCTTTCGCTGGCGGTTGCAGGCTGCTTTGCTCCTTCTGATGTTATGGCCGGGCCGATGACTCAGGTGTCGCCAAATATCAGCATCGGCTTTGGCCCTTCTAAACGGGGCGAAACCGGCCTGGATACTGAGTTTATCAAATTCGTCGATGGCGCCAGAAAAACTCTGCACGGAGCTTTTTTCGAAATTCGTCTCGATTCGGTTGTCGATGCCTTCATTCGCGCGAAGAAACGCGGCGTTGACGTTAAGCTGGTCGTTGACAACAACTACTACTTTCTGCCGCCCGATCCGGCAACCCAGGACGATGTCGATTCGCTGACACCGCACCCGATAAAGGCTCCGGCCCGTCGCAATGGCGCTCAGCCGGTTCAACCTGAACTCAACCCTTTTATTGCCAGACTTCTGGCTGCCGGCGTTGAAGTCTTAGATGACAACAACCGCTCCAGCCTGATGCACAACAAATTCGGTATTCGCGATGGCGAATCTGTCTGGACCGGCAGCTTCAATCTCACCGATACCTGCAGTTACAAAAACCCGAACAACGCCATTCAGGTTAAGTCTAAAGAGCTGGCCGCCATTTACTCGGCCGAATTTAAAGAAATGTTCTTCGACCGCTCATTTGGCCCGAGTTCGCCACGCCATGCCGAGCGTCAGATGGTCAAAGTCGATGATACCAACATCGAAGTATTTTTCGCACCCGAAGATAACCCGAATGCCCGCATTGCCGAGGCCATTTCTGAAGCCGAAAAAGAAGTGTTTTTTATGCAGTTTGCCTTTACTGCTGACGATCTTCGCGATCTGCTGATCAAAAAATTCAAAGCGGGTTGCGATGTTAAGGGCATTTTCGATCGCATGCTCTACCGCAGCACCGGCCCGTTCGGCGAATTTTCACACCTGACCGAGGTCGGTATTCCGGTCAGAATCTACCCAAACGAAGGCAAATTTCACCACAAGGTTTTTGTGGTCGACTCCAACGGTAAGGACCCGCGCGTGGTTCTCGGCTCGGAGAACGCCTCTACCAACGGTAACCGCGCCAACGATGAAAACATCATGGTTCTGCACTCAAAAAAAATTGCCGGCATGTTTCGCGAAGAATTCACCGAATACTTCGGAAAATTCAGCGATGCGGCCGCATTCATGCAGATCGCCGATCTGCCCTTTGCCGGCGAGCCGATCTCGATGGGCGAGCTGCATATTTTTGCCAATGGCCGCGACATCGACCAGATCAAAGTCGAATATCCGGCTCGCTGGAAAGTTGACGGGCTTGGCCGCGGTGCGGTCGAAGTGCTGCGTGGCAAGCGCAATACTACCGAAGACGAAAAAATCAGGTTTTTCCGTAACGGCTTCATTCTCGAAACCGCCGGCCTGCAGGGCAATGGGGCAAAATCAAGCTTGTCGCTGCGCTTTAATCAGATTCCCGCCCCTGAAATTGCCGGGAAATATGCAGTCCTGGTCTCTGTGTCAGAACGTGGTGGTTCCGACAGGTTCGTGACCCTGCGCAACAATCCGACCGTATGGGTTTTCAACCCTGAAAAGATCGAAGATTTCACCCGTCTTCTCGATTACACTGAATTGCTGCACAACTCTCTCGAAGCCATGAAGGGAAGCCTGAATTCGACTCAGCAGAAAAACCAGGCCAATATTTTCAGAATGGCGGTAAACAAAGTTCAGAAGATCGTCTGTGATGGAATCAGCGGCGGCGAGTATCAGCGGGCTGAAATGGCCATTGCCAAAATAGAAAGCTTCACGAAACGCTGGCGCCCGTTCATTCTTTCTGTTTCGGGCAATCTCAAGCCAATGCGCGATGCACTCAAGCACCGCGTGGTGCATGACAACGACGAAGCGGCCACCAAGCTTCTGAGGCGTGTTGAAACCTTTATTCTCGATGCCACGCAGTGATTATTGCACAAGGAAACCTGAAATGATGAAACACCTGAAAAATCTGGCGCTTGCGGTTCTGTTCATGTCGGCATCGGCCGCTCTGGCAACAGAATTGACGATTGTCGTCAATGTTCCGGCTGTCACCCCCGATGCCGAAAAGGTCTGCATTACCGGCAATCATGAGCTTCTTTCCGAATGGGCGGGCGCCGGCGTGCCTCTGAAAGAAACCGGCCCCGGGCTGCACCAGTTTCGTGGCGAGATCCCCGCGGGAACGGTGCTCGAATTCAAGTTTACCCGCGGCAGCTTCGCCACTGTCGAAAAGACGGCGCAGGGGCTCGAAAGACCGAATCGCCGCCTGCTGGTCAAGGGCGACAAGATGGTCGAACGTGCTGTGGTCGAAGCCTGGTCAGATCAGGCCGGCAGCGGTTCTGCAAACCAGCCGCCAATGATAACCGGAAACTATAAAGTTCTTCGCCAGGTGAAATCGGCATTTCTGGCGCCGGCGCGTGATGTGATCGTCTGGCTGCCGCCTTCCTATGACAAGCCAGGCAGTTCGAGTCGTCGTTACCCGGTTATTTACATGCACGACGGTGGCAATCTCTTCGACCCGGGCACCTCTTTCGGCGGCGTCGACTGGGGTATCGACGAGGCCATGGACGAAGGCATCGCCCGTGGTGAACTGAACGATGCCATTGTTGTCGGAATCGGCAACACCGCTGACCGCATGAGCGAGTATACGCCTTTTCCGGACCCGAAGCACAAGGGTGGCAATGGTGAAAAATATGCCCGTTTTCTTGTCGAAGAGCTCAAGCCCCTTGTTGATCGCAGTTTCAGGACTCTCAAAGATCGCCGCAATACCTTCGTCGGCGGTTCTTCACTCGGTGGCCTGATATCACTTTACATCGGGGTTTCGCGGCCAGAGGTGTTTTCGGGGATCATCGCCATGTCGCCTTCGATCTGGTGGGCCAATGGCGGCATAATAGAATGGCTGCTGCAGAATGATCTGGCGTCATGGCAGGGCAAGATCTGGGCCGATATGGGCACGCGCGAAGGCGAAGAGGCGATAAGATTCAGTCGTCAGCTCGCCGAAACCGTAAAACAGAAATGCCCGGCCTTCAAAGGCCTGGTTTATCGCGAATTTTCGGGTGGCAGCCATTCTGAAGCCTCCTGGAAGCAGAGAATACATCTGCCGCTGCGCCTCTTTATCGGCCGCCGCAAATAAGCATTAAGCACAGCCGCACAAAGACACAACACCCCGCAGCAGTGCGGGGTGTTGTCGTTAAAGTCTTTTTATACTATTTTGGCAGATAACTGCCAGACTCTGCTGTGGCACCCCGCGTTTGTGCCCGGACCGAAAACAGGCGGGGAACTTGTGACTGCTGCCGCCCTGATTTTGTCTCAGGGGTAGTCGATGGTGAAGCCGGGGCTGGCCTGGGCCAGGTCACTCGGACTGGTCAGGTCAGTAAAGATTTTGCCGTCGCCGTTGCCGGGCATGAGTTTCGCAAGAGTGCCGCCGATGACCGGCCAGTTTTTGACGCTTTCACGTTTGCTGACGCCCCAGTCGACGATTTTCAGCACGGTTTTGACGCCTTCGGGCAGGCTGACCTGATCGGTTTTGTCCATGCCGCCGAGTACTTCACCGAAAGTGCCGAGATTCTGATACACGGGTATGAAAAGCTTCATGACGACCATGGTCAGGTCTTTGCGGCTGGCGCCGGTTTCTTTGCCGAGCCTGTCGATGTCTTTCAGCAGTGACAGCCCGACGTTGGCCTTGCTTTTCAGCTCGCGCAGCTTGCCGATACCCCAGCCGGCATTGAATTTTCCGGCTTTTTTATCGTCTTCGTATGACTTGTTGGCAGCGGTAAAGCTTTTAAAGCCTTCGTTGCTCTTGATTTTATTGAATACCTTATTCAGCTTCGCCCGTCCTTCAGGGCCCGGAAAGGCCTTATCGAGAGTTTTGCAGTCAGGAACCAGATCGTTGATGATGAATTCCTGCAGTTTGTTGATATCGGGGCTGTGGCTGTAGGCAACCGCAAAGTTCATCACCTTGTCGGCGAGCTGATACTTGTTTTTCGGTTCGAGGCCGTCGATTACCGAGTGCAGGGCGACGATGATCTTGTCGCGTTCAGGGTCTTTCTGGGCGATATTGCCCTTGAAACCGGCGCCGTCGAAATAGGCTTTGCTGACAAGCTCGCTGCAGTAAAAGGCGCGGTCACCGTCGCTGTTCGAGAATGAGTAATCGTAAGGCTTGCCAAGTTGCGCTTCAGCGTAGCCGATTGCCTTTTCGATGATGGCGTTGGTCTGTGACGCCGGCAGGCCGTGCGTTGGCCTGACAAGGCGATAGTTGCACCAATCGCCCATTTCCTCATACCAGGTGCTCATGCGCACCTTGTCGCTGGTTGTGTCAGACTTGTTGGCGGTGATGCCGACCGCTTCAATGATGATTGGCGGTACACTGTCGACAACCATTGTCGCATGATAATAGGGGCCCTTGGTCATCAGACAGATAAAGTTTTTGTCGATTGCCTGCTTGTCTTTTGGGCCGTTAAGGAAAATATCGCCCCGTTTTGCCGAGGTGACCATTTTTACCATCTTTTCGTCTTTATGCCAGCGCTTTGCCCAGTCGAGCATTCTGACCGGGTTGCCGAAGTCGCGCGAATAGTTTCCCTTGCCCTGCGGGTAGAAACTTTTGCAGAGATTCTTGGCCGCCGTCAGTCCGCCGTCTTTGCCGGTGAACGGCTCTTTGCCTTCGGCGCATCTTTTGAGAACCGGGTAGTAGTAAGGCAGCAGCTGCATGTCGAGAAATTTCTGTTCTTCTTCGCTGAGCTCGATAGTGGCGCTGGCGTTGAGCTGGCTGATATCGAAGCTCTTACCCGCAGAAATGTATACATTGTTGACTTGAAACGGGTTGCTCTGCTGGGCGTTCTGGGCCGCCAGATCTGTCGAAAACCCGGCGGTCATCACCAGCGCGAGCGCAGTTGCATTGATAAGCCGGCTGAAAGTTTTTTTCATAGGAATATACTCCCTGCTTAATCTGCGAAGTAATACCAGAATTATACCCGAAAAATGGCCGGAAGTTTTTGCTTTCTGCCACGAAAAGCTAAAGATCAGGAATCCTGTTTCTGGAGCCAGAAACGTCGCAGTATGGTCCAGCCGGGCTTATACCACGCGACAGTGCTTTCTTTGGGGCTGTCTGGCTGCGCGGAAGTTTCCGTTCTGCCGAATCCGACGGCAAAAAGCAACAGATTTATCGCCAGAGCGACCAGGCCGGTGATGATGCCATAGCTGAAAGAGCCGGTCTGGTCAGCAATCAGGCCGCCGAGGGCCGGCCCGGTAAGGGCTGCAAAGCCGTAGGCGAGGAAGCAGAACGGGTATAGGCCGGCAAATTTTCGGTGCCCGAAAATTTCGACGATGGTGGAGGCGTAAATGACAAAGCAACTGCCAAAAACCATTCCTATTAAAGGGATAGCCGGCAGCGACCAGGTTGAGAGATCTTCAGAAAGGAGCGGCAGCAGCGAGATAATGAAGAGAAAATTTCCGGCTATAATAGTTTTGCGTGAACCAATACGGTCGTGAATCTGGCCCCACAAAATACGACCGGTAATATTGCCGGCCGCAAAGAGGCTTATCGAAATCGTAGCCCAGTATTCGCTGAAGTCTGCAGCCAGCATGATTGATTTGAGATTGCTGATGATAAGAAGCCCGGCAAAGGTGCCTGAAAACATTCCGAACGCTGTCAGCGCAAAGTTTTTCGTCAGAATCAGTTCATGCAGAGGTATATTGCAGGTATGCGCATGATGTTTTTCTTCATCTGAAGAGGGTTCACTGAGAAAACTGGCGGCAATCAGTGCACAGCCACCAAAAATGAATGAGATCATGCGAAAAGTCACCATCAGGTTATAGCCAAGATCGTGGATCAGGTATTCACTGACCGCGCTGAGCACAATCGCACCGCCGCCGAAGCCTGCCACCGAAAAGCCGGTGACCAGCCCGCGGTTGTCAGGAAACCATTTCATTCCGACAGTCAGCGGGCAGACGTATGCAAAGCCAGTGCCGGCACCGGTAAGCAGGGCGAAACCGAGCAGCAGCAGGGCGAAATTTCCCTGTGAGAAAGAAGCGGTCAGATAACCCGCGATAAAAAAAAGGGCCCCGATTGATGCTGTCATCTTGGGACCCCAGGTGTGCAGTTTTCTGCCGGCGTAGACCATGGCCAGGGTAAAAATGGCGATGGTCAGGCCAAAAATGGCACCACATTCGCCACGGGAAAGGTTGTAGTTCTGGTGCAGCTTTACAGCAAATTCGCTCCAGGCATAGATTCCGCCCATCACCGTCTGAATGACGAAACCGGCGGCAAGAACCAGCCATTTTTTCATTGTTTAGTCCTGTTTGTCTGACTCCGGGTTGAGCCCGGGCTTTGTCTGTATACTGTGAATTTCTGGTGCTCCTTTGAGCAGGAGCAGCAGCAGTTCCCCGATAGTGTGCCCCGATTCGATCGGGTGTCTCAGGTGAAGCGCGCTGTTGAGGCGATAGCTGTTACAACGCCCGCGCCGGTCAATTTCGAGATAGCCCTCGTGTGTCAGGTCGGCAATGATTTTTTGAACCGCTCTCTCGGTAATACCGACACGGTCTGCGATGTCGCGCATGCGCATTGCCGGATTTATGCTCAGGCAAACGATTACGTGGGCATGGTTGGTGAGAAAGGTCCATTTATGGGTTTGTTCGCTTTTTTCGACCATTGCGGCTTCCTGACCTGAAAAATTTTACGCGATATAAAATACACGAATTATAGTTCGTGAGTCAAGATTTTTGTTATGCGGTCGATCTGATGGCCGAAATCCGCCGGGCTATTCGGCGAGATTGCGAAAACGATAAAGAGCTGGTGGGGCCGTTTTAAGCAGGGGTCGGAATGCCATCAGGCCTTTGATATTTTTGCCGGCGCGCAGATATTCGGCAAGATCCTGATCGGTGACCCGGTTGAGTTTGAGCGAAGCGTGGCGCAGCCAGCGTTTCTGATTCTGCTCGATATAGAAACCCATGTGGGTGACGTCGAGACCTTCTTTGTCGGTCACCATGGCCACAATATCGCCTGACTGAAGCGGTGCCGAGCCATCGAGCACTGCGGCCACCGGGAAATACCACATCAGACTTGGTTCGGCAGCAATCATGAAGCGGTCTTCGATGTAGTAGGTGCGGTTATTGCCGACCCGGTTGAGATAGAGACCGCGGCTGAGGGCCTTGGGGTGGTGCCTGGCGATATCGGTGAGGTAGCCCTTGCGCTCGTTCACGACGCCCCAGTATGACGTGAAGTGATTGCGGTGATGGTTCATCAGGGGTTTGCCGCCGGCATCGAACATCACGTCGATGAGCCGCAGCAGAAATTCTGTGTAAGAAGCTTTCTGGGAGGCAGCCATGGCGAGAACGTGCTCGACATAGGTCATACAGTCGAGGTAAGTCAGGTTTGATCTTAAAAACTCTACCGACAGCGGCTTTTCGTTGTTCGCTTCTCTTTTTGCCGGCTTTGGCGCGTGCTGCTTTTTGATGCGGGTTCTGGTTTCGGGGTGATATTTGCGGCCGAGCAGATATTTTGAGATGAATTCGATGCGACGCTGCGGTGGCATACCTTTGGCGCCTTTGATCAGGCTCTCAACTTCGTTGCGGTCGCGCATGCTCTTGAGGTTGACGACCGGCTTGGCGCTTTCCCCGGTGGCCAGTGAGCATACAAGCAAAAAAGCGAGCAGCATGATTCTTGTCATAAATGATTCGACTCCCGTAAAAATCTGAATAGCACAATTCTAACACGACTTTCTGACCGTTTGAGACTTCTGAAGTTTTGCCATTGGCGCTGAATTGAAGTAGAATCAGACATAACACCGCGAGAGTTGCCCAATGCACACAATCGACCTGACAACCTGGAAAAGACGCGAGCACTACCAGTATTTCTGCGGTCTTGCCGACCCTTACTGGGGCATTACGACCGCGCTCGACTGCGGCAAAACCTACTGGAACAGCAAACATAAGGGGCAGTCGTTTTTTCTCAGTTATCTGCACCGGTCACTGCAGGCCCTTAATCAGGTTGAAGAACTGAGGATGCGCATTGTCGGTGAAGAAGTGGTGTGCTATGACCGGGTCCATGCTTCAACGACGGTAATGCGCCCCGATGAGACCTTCGGGTGCTGCTTCATAGAATTCGTCGATGATTTTGCCGAATTTGCCAGAGTTGCAGCGGCCGAGATTGAAAAGGTCATGGCAACGACCGGAATGTGCCTGGAGAACGATTATCGGGCTGATCAGGTCTATTACTCAAGCATTCCCTGGCATCGCTTTTCGGGGCTGACTTTTGCCAAAGCCCTCAATTCAAGCGATTCTGTGCCAAGAATAACCTTTGGCAGAACTTACGAAGATGAAGGCAAGCTGCTGCTGCCGGTTGCAATTCAGGTGCACCACGGCCTTGTCGACGGCCTGCACGTGGCAAGATTTCTCGAGGCTTTTCAGCAGCGCCTTACTGACTGATGGCGGCTTACAGACCAAGCCATTTGACGGCCGCCTGAAAAATCAGGATCAGGGCAGTTGTGGTAAGCAGAAAAACTATTACTGCGACAAAAGTTTTGAAAAAATCGATGAATGAGTCTATGGCACGGTGTTCAACCGCGTCGAACTCAAAGTTTCCGTATACATGTCTGACCCGGGCTATCTTTTCGCCCGGCATGTCAAAAAAGCGGGCACCGGTGATATCTGCAATTTTAGCAGCTGATGCGATCAGGCTGTGGCGGTCTTCACTTTTTTCATTGTCGCTGAGAGCGAAGACTCTGCCCCTTTTGTCGAGAGCGAGAATCTGATATGTCCACCAGACACGACTTTTGTTGCGATTATGTTGCCCGCTCACAGTTATTGCGGCAAGGTCGGAAAAGTTACAGAAGACTGTCACCCTTTTTATGAAGAAAAACTTGAAATGATAAAACAGACGCCGGGTCGGCAGATCGAGAATGTAGAAGTTATCGGTGTGTTTTTTCAGGTTCCAGAAAAGCAGCGTGAATATGGTGCCAACGCCGAACATTGCAATCGAAAAAGCGGTTTTTCCCTCTTGAATAATTGCAATTGTGCCGTTGAAAAGAACAAAGCCCGCCGCGACCAGAAGCCAGAAAAATAGTTTTTCAAGCGGTGTCTGAAGCTCAAGTTTTATCTGGGTGGGTGTTCCGGGCTTTTCATCAAAGTGCATTTCTTTATCATTCATTGCCTACTCACCCCCCTGACTTTCGTCTGAAAACCACAAAACTGTTCTGCCAGGTGAACGTCATTTCTGATATATTCATTCTATTAATCCGCTATTGCCGGTTTATTTGTCAACAGTTTTACAGGAAAGCAGAACCATATGGAAAACGGATCCGTTGCAGAAAAGAAAACCACCGGTAACCCCTGGCTCTTTGTGCCATCGCTGTTCTTTCTCGAAGGCATACCTTATTTTATCGTCAGCACCGTTTCGGTGACCATGTTCAAGCGCCTCGGCATTTCGAACGCCGAAATCGGCCTCTGGACAAGCCTTATCACCTGGCCCTGGATTCTCAAAATGCTCTGGGGCCCCCTGGTTGAATCGACCTCGACGAAACGCAAATGGATCGTCGGCACGCAGATACTCGGCATTATCACCATGCTCTGCGTCTCGATGACGATTACCATGGAAAACTTTCTGACGCCGACCCTCGTGGTTCTGACGATTCTGGCGTTTCTTTCGGCTACCCATGATATTGCCGCCGACGGCTTCTATATTCTCGCCCTTTCGCCTGAAGATCAGGCTTACTTCGTCGGTATCCGCGGCACAGCCTATCGACTTGCCAACGTTTTCTGCAATGGCGGCCTGATTTATCTGGCAGGAACCTTTGAAGCGATGCCTGGTGCCCTGATCCCGCTTGCGTGGCGCAACGTGCTGATCGTCGCGGCGCTCGTCTACCTGTTTTTTATCGTTGTCGGTTACCTGGCAATGCCGAAGCCGCGCAAAGACGCTGACAAGCATGAGTCGTTTCCCTTTAAAGAGGCTTTTGCCGAATATTTTTCGCAGGCGAAACTGCCGATAGTGCTTGGCTTCATTCTGCTCTATCGCTTTGGCGAGTCGATGGTCAGCAAGATGTCGAACCCTTTTCTCATCGATACGGTCGAAAAGGGCGGGCTGGGCATGACCACTTCTGAGGTCGGTTTTGTGACCGGCGTTGTCGGGGTAGTGGCGCTGACGCTGGGCGGCATTATCGGCGGCATGGTCATTTCGAAATACGGCATCAAGAAGTCATTGTGGCCGATGGTGCTGGCGATGAACGTGCCGAATCTCCTCTATATCTGGGCCGCAACCGTGCAGCCCGCCAAAATCTGGGTGACACTGATCGTTGGCTGCGACCAGTTCGGCTATGGTTTTGGCTTTGCGGCCTACATGGTTTATCTGATGTTCATCACCCAGGATTCGAAATACCCGACCGCGCATTACGCCATTTCAACCGGCCTGATGGCTCTGGGCGCAATGACCGCCGGCATTACCAGCGGTTACGTGCAGCAGAGCACCGGCTATGTCGGTTTCTTTATTGCAACCCTGGTGCTGGCAACCCCCGGCATCCTGCTGCTGCCATTTCTGCCGCTCGAAAAAGAAGATCTGCACATCGCTCCGGTCGATATCGACTGAAACTTGCCTGATTGCCGGCAGCGCCTGATTTTTAAAGGATTTATCAGTCATTGCCGCACTCATTACCGGCACGGGAACAGTCAGTAATCTTATTCTTCGGGGGAGTAGTCTTTATTTGCCGGGTGACTGCTTGAGCAGGCGGACTTCGGCTTCAAGTTTTTCTTTTGCGGCGGTCATTTTGCGCAGGTCGTCTTTGAGTTTGTCGATAAGTGCCTGCGACTGCAGGGTGCTGCTTTCGATCATCATTTTTTCCTGCTGCAGTTTTTCTATTTCATCTTTCAGGCGGGAGTTTTCTGTTGCAAGATCAGACCCGGACTCAGAGCTTGAATTGGGTTCCGAGTCCGAATCCGATTCGTCTTTATCTGTAGTGGGCAACGGTTCTTTTCTTGCCTGCCAGGCGGTGGTGTTTTTCTTTTCTTCTTTTGGGGTGGCCGGGGTATCGAGTTTCACATTGATGACGCTGGTCCAGCCGGTACGGCCATCTTTCAGCTGCACTTTCAGCCATTTTTCGCCCTGGCGTTCGAGAACCGTGAATTCTTCGCCGGCTGTCGAAGAAAAGAGAAGTTTTGCTTTGCTGTCGGGCTTGTCTCTGACATTACCTTCAGAATCAAGAAATCTGCCGGTCTGAGCGGCGTTAAGGCTTGTGGTGAACATTAAGGCGGCAAGGGCCAGCGCCATGAAAGGTTTTCTCATTCGATTCTCCTTATTGTGTTCTTATTGGCTTCTTGTGTCTTTTCAGGCTTTGATGTCGATTTTCGGGGCAGTTTTTCTGCCGCCATCTTCAGATTCTTCTTTTTTTTCGGTCTGCAGCTCAATGCGCGCCTGCGCCTGAGCCCGGTTGGCGGCTGCGGCAACGGAGCGGTCCTGTGACGACGGGTTTTTGGGGGCCAGTGCCGCCCGTTTCACCACTTCCATTTTTTCGATGGTGGCCTGCGGGTCATCAGGAACCTCGGAAGTGTCTATCTGAACCTCGCCGCCAACAGCATAGCGCTTGCCGTCAGGCCCGGTCTTGTATTCAAAACTGGCGCCGCCCTGAACATACTGACCGCCGGCGGCAACGTGAGCGGCTTCATGGGCGCGCACCTCGCGATCTGTGCTTTTCAGCTCGTTTATGACCGCCAGTTCTTCGGGGTCGTGCTCTTTTGCCGGGTTGCCCGGGGCTGCATTCGCATCTTTTTTCTGGTCTTTGCCGGTGCTGTTGTCTGCAATTCTGCTGGTTGGGCTTTCTTTGCCGACAGTTGCGGGCTTTTGCCTGTCTGTAGCATTTCCAGATTCAGACATTGTTGTGGGGTCGGGGCTCTTGGCGGCGACTGCAGACAAAGCTCCGCCTTCAGACGGGTTTTTATTCGTCTGGTATGGGTTTTTCGGCAGTTCGTTTCTGGTTATTTTCACTTTTTTCACCCGGAACACAGATGCTTCAGGTGTCTGAAACATTATTTGCGTCCACCATTGCTCTGTACAATTTTAACATACTTTTTCACCTCTCAGAAAGTTCTCATCCGGTTTTGCCGACAGCAAAAGACCCGCGCACCGCGCGGGTCTGAAGGCACCTGATTTTTTTGTCGGGAAGGATCCCCGTCAGAAGCTGTTACAACCGCTGACAGTGAATTGCAGAAACTTACTGACCAGCCTTCTGGGTCTTCGGGGTCAGATTCTTCATGGTTTCTTCGTAAATTTTCTGAAAGCGGGTGTTGAATTTTTCAACGCCGGTTTTGAAAACGGCTTTCATTTCGTCGTTGCCTTTGATGGTGTTGTTGTAGATTTCGTGCATGATTTCAGCATTGCGATTCATGTGTTCGAAGAACATTTCCATGTTCTTTCTGGTGTGGCCGCTCTGCTGTTCCATGGTAGCGTTCCAGAACTTGTTCATAACCGAAAAATTTTCGTTCATGAGCTGAGCGTATTCGTTTGAGAATTCCATCCATTTGTTAGTGTTGTTAGTCATTTTAAAACTCCTGTTGAAGTATTGATTTCAGATTTTCCGCATCGCTGCGTTGCAAAATAAATATAACAAAAATGCTGCAATGCGTCAAGAAAAAAGATTTTATTTTTTTGGCAGTGCAAAAACCATTGCCTGACAGGAGTTCTGACAACCTTTTTCTGGCTGTTGCCATCGCGGGGCGCAGGCCAAATTACAAGAGCAGCGGGGTAGTCATCTGTTACACAAGAATTGCATAGTCCTCTGTCATTTCTGCGTTTATGCCCCGGAGGGGCGGCCGGCGACGAAATGACAGACAATCTGCATCAAGTTTGGCAGGCCAATGGATGGAGACAAAGCAATCAAATCCAATTTGCGAGCCGTTGCCGGCGGATAGGTTGAGCTTTGTTTGTACAGAGTTCAGCAGTTTGTTGCGCAGGTTTTTCCGGTTCTTTTTTGTTCTTCGAGGGCGATGGCTGCCGGGAAAAGTATGGTGTTTTCCTTGTGAATGTGGCGATGCAGGTCGTGTTCGAGATTCTGCAGCTGGGTAAAAAGGGTCTGCATGCTTCTGCAGGCCCATTCTGGCGACTGATAGCCATCGGTGAGACGGCGCAGTTTCTGCAGCAGTTCGCTGGCATCATCATGTTCAGTCAGCATCTGTCTGATCGGGTTGCCTACCGAACCGCAATGAAAAGATGGTAAGGAATTGCTGGCCTCGAGCTCTCGAATCATCGGGAAAAGAATCTGCTCTTCCTTGGCCAGATGATTCATCAGTTCGGACTGCAGCAGTGTCACTCCCTGCAGAACCTGATGCAGGCGGGTATCTCTTGCTGCATGGGTTGCTGTCACGCGTCCGGCAAGACTGATCAGCTCAGAAAGCTCGCGATACAGATAGACGTGATGCGTTTGCTCTATATGATTGGCCAGTTCGGTAAGTGTCATCTTCAGGAGTTCTGTCTGTACCTGATCTTTGCCTGTCGGCAGGTTTTCTATCTCACTGAGAACGGCTTCAGGGTCGAGGCCTTTTTCACGGCAGGCTTCAGCAAGAGGCTTGTCGCCATGGCAGCAATAATCGATGTGGTAATGTTCAAAAAGTTTCCAGAGAGAGGGGTTGACGGCCACAATTTCGCCGACCGATTGATTCAGGTTAAACATAAACGCTCCTTTTTTAGTATCATTTAATTTAAATGATACTAAAAAAGAATCAGATTGCAAGTGTTTTTTGCGGCGATACCAGAAGCCTTTTCGACAGGGTTTATTTAAGAGTTTCTTTGAGAAAGTCGTCGGTCAGACCGAGACGTGTTACGCCGTCAAGCCATATCTGAACCGCTTCTTCGGGGCTGCGGCTGCGCAATTCTTCAACCGGCGTGATGCGCTCGTCTTCTTCAGGGTAATGATTGAGCAGGAAATTGCGGATTTTTCCGACAACAAAAGTGTTCTGCTCGATAAAGCCGCCATGGGCGGCATTTTTGACCTTAAGCAGGCGACAATCGGGTATGCCTTCATACATGACTTCGGCATATTCTGGCGGGCAGATAAAATCGGTTTCGCCGACAACCACGAGTGTCGGTGCTTTGATCTGTCCAAGTCGGCTGATGACGTTGAACCCTGAAAAATGCGTGATGTTGTAATCTTTCATGAATGCCAGTCTGGGCTGAAAAATGCGTTCGCTGGCCCAGGCTTTGGTCCAGGGCGAGCTGTCAGCGGCTGAGCTGATGGCTCGCTGGTCGAGCATTTCAATGCCCTGCACCAGCACGATTGACACCGGCAGAGAACTGTAGGCGGCCCGGGCGGCCATTTCCCTGGCCGGGGCGAGAATGGCGTCGAGAATGTCTGACTGGCCATTCTGTGCGATCTGCAGCGCCATCGTCGCCATGGCAATCTGGCCCCTCAGCGAATAGGTATAAGGCAGGCAGAGTGTAAGAAAGTCGTTTGAGGTCAGGTTGTAGCCGTAGGCGTTGGATACTTCGCCGTTGTCGAATTTTTCGATGCAGCTGAGCATGTTCTCTTCGACTCCGGGCAGCACCTCTTCGAGTGCGGTCAGGCCATTCGACATGTTGATGTGCATGTTGGTGAAATAGGCGTTGCTTGGGGTCGAATCATGGATTATCAGCTTCGAAACATTGGCCGGATACATGATTGCATAGGTCAGCGCTACCGCGCCGCCGTAAGATTCGCCGAGCACCGCGATCTGCTTCTTTTTGATGACGTTTTTGCGCAGTTCTTCGATGTCGCGGCAGATATCGGGGGTGCCGTAGGTGCGGTAATTGCGGGTGCTGAGGTTGGTGTAGCTGAGGCCGGCTGAATTGCCGGTACCACGCTGGTCGAAGTAGTAAACGTCGAAATGGGTGCGCAGAGCCGAGAACCAGTCGCGGTTATAGCCGGTGCCTGCGGGTTGATGAAAGCTGTCGTGCGGCATGCCGGGGCCGCCATTGATCATGACGATCGCTTCAGGTGCGGCACCGGTGGCTTTGAGTTTTTCCCAGTAGATGCTGATTTTCTGGCTGCCGGCATACGAATAATTCTCGGGAACGGTTATTGTGCCCCAGTCGTAGTCGCGCGGGTGTGGAATGGCGCCGGGGCATGACCCGGCGACGAGAAGCAGCAGACCCAGAAGCAGCTTTTTCATGTATTCGCCTCTATTTTAACTGTATCTTCAAAGTTATTCAGGAATCTGTGCTTTTTCAACCGGAAAATTTACCTGCTGATTGTTGCGTCGCAGAAATTGGCAGCGGCCGTAAGTGTCGGAAATAAAAATCAGGGGCCCGTGTCACTGACACGGGCCCCCGCACTGGAGTTGATTGGAACTTAGTTTATCGAAACTCTTACTGACCGGCGTTCTGGGTCTTCGGAGCGATATTCTTCATGGTTTCTTCATAAATTTTCTGAAAGCGGGTGTTGAATTTTTCGATGTTGGCTTTGTAGATGGCTTTCAGTTCGTCATTGCCCTGGATGGTGTTGTTGTAGATTTCGTGCATGACTTCTACGTTGCGGTTCATGTGGTCGAAGAACAGTTCCATGTTCTTTCTGGTGTAGCCGGTGGTCTGTTCCATGGTGGCGTTCCAGAATTTGTTCATGACCTGAAAATTTTCGTTCATGAGCTGAGCGTATTCGTTTGAGAATTCCATCCATTTGTTAGTGTTGTTAGTCATTTTAGAAACTCCTGTTTGAAGTATTGATTTCGAACTTTTGGTTTGATTGATCGCTGCGTTATGAATTTATATTAACAATCTTGCTGCAATGTGTCAATAAAAATTTAAAAAATATTTTCTAGAATCAATGCTATTGGCTTTTAATGCTGGTTTTGTAATGCTGGATTGCAAAAAAATAAAACGCAAAGCGGCATGGTTTTGAAAAAATACATCCTGGCGGAGAACTTTTCATGTTTTTTGCGGTATTAGATATATAGCCGATTGTGTTATCAATCGTTTCTCTGGAGGAAACCGGAATGAAACCCATAAATTATTTTGTCTTTGTTTTACTGTTGCTGCCCCTGTTTGTTTTCGCAGGATCGGACCTGCTGAAAGCCCAGACGGCTGCAGATGTCTTCGGACAGAGTTCCGTCGTCATCTCTGACCCGGCAAAAAGCCAGCCCGAAGCTTCTACTGCTCCATCAGGCATGGGTGGTTCCTTCAGTGGTACAGTCAGGGCCATACCTGGCCTCAATATTCGTAATGGCCCGTGGGGGGCGATCATCGGCTCATTCGGAAATGGCGCCAGCGTGACCGTAATCGGCCAGGAGGGCGAATGGTACAAAGTCAGTTATAATGGCACGGTTGGTTATTGCCATTCAGCATATATAACTCAGAGCTCGACGCCGGCGGCATCAGCTGCCCGCGGTGGTACTGTCAACGCTGTGCCGGGCCTGAATGTTCGCACCGGCCCGTGGGGAAGCATCGTCGGTTCATTCGCCAACGGTGCCAGAGTCTCTATTCTTGGCCAGGAAGGTGAATGGTACCGGGTCAGTTATAATGGCGCGGTTGGCTATTGCCATTCGGCCTATATCAACGCCGACAGTGCTTCTTCGACTGCGCCGGCTCAGCCTGCCAGCACTCCTGCCACCTCGGCTGGTTATGTCACTGCCGATGTTCTCAATGTCAGAAGTGCCCCGTGGGGCTCGATTCTCACCACTTTCAATTATGGCACGAAGATCGATATCGTCGGCAAAGAAGGTGACTGGTACAGAGTCAGCTGGAACGGGCGCATCGTTTATTGCCATGCCAGCTATGTTTCTTCTTCTAAGCCTTCTTCTGGCACCACTACTCCGGTGACCCCGGCTGCCGGTGCCAATGGCAAGGTCGTTCTGCCCGTGCCGCAGCAGTGCCAGGGTTATGTTAAATGCCCATACCCGTGGTCTGCCTGTGGTCCAACTTCTCTCGGCATGGCTCTTGCCTATCACAACAAGCAGAATGCCGGCGCTCTGGCCTCTACGCTCTGGAATACCTGTGGCTCGACCGGCGCAGCGGGCACTTCGCATGCTGGTATGCTCACCGGGGCCAGGGCCAATGGTTTCCCGAATGCAAAATGGCATTACAGCGTTGGTTTGTCGTGGGTGCGCGAGCAGATAAAGGCCGGCAAGCCGGTTATTGCCAACGTCTACAACCACTATGTCGTTATTACCGGTGTGGATGACAGCGGCAATATTTATTATAATGATCCCGCCAAAGACCCGGTGCCGCAGGTCAGGTCGTTTGACAGCTTCTCGGCCTGGTGGAACGGCGGTGGCTGTTATCACGCAGCCATGACCCTGAATTGACGGCGTGGAGTAAAAATATGATCAAGTTTATGATTATGGCACTTGCTTTGTTTATGCCTTTTTCTGCAACAACGGCCGCTGAACCTGCCGCGGCCGCCGCGACAGCTTTTGATGCCGGTGTTTTGGTGCCGGGAAGTTTTCTTTCACTGGCTGGCCGGAGTGATGGTTCGGTGTTTCTTCTGGGCACTGATCATCAGCTGGTGCGCCTTGCTCCTGACGGAGCCAGCAGTGCACTGACTCTGCCTCCGGTTGTTGAATCCAAGCCCGATGATCGTTTCTGCGACCTCGTTGTTGATGGCAACAATGCCTGGTTCTGCGGTTTTGCTTTTCCGGTGATTTTTGTGCTCGATCTTGAAAAGCCGGCTGAATACCAGATCGTCAGAGCCTCGGACCCTGAGGCGGCGGCCCTGAATCTCCTCAATCTCGATCGCCGCGGCAGCGGTTTTGCCATCCGTGATGCCGATGGCAATACTCTGGTTCTCGAAAACGAAAAACCGGTGGTAAAACTGGCAAATCATGCTTCGCTGCTTTGTGGCATGAGCGGGGAACCATTTATTATACCGCCGCCGGTGCCGGAGGCTGCCAGCTCGACAGTCGGCAGCGTGGTCATTCATCAGGCTGGCGGCATTTTCTGGAAAGCGCCATTGCCTGCGTTACCGCGAGTGCTGAAGTCGGTTGAGTTTCTGGGCTGTGATGACCAGAAACGCAGTATTTTTCTTGTAATCACCGGCAGTGGCGAACTCGACAGTGAATTTACCCTCTATGCGGTCAGTGCCGAAGGCAAAACTCTGGCTGAAAAGAAGATTAGCGGCCCGTCCGGGCTTGAAATGCAGCGCTTCTGTCGCCTCTCGCCCGATGGCAGTATTCTGCTTGCCGAAAAAGCCCCCGGAAACGAACCCGGGGTCCTGGTTAAAAAACTGCGTCTGTAAAGTAAGGACAAATATTCTGGCCCCGGCTGGATGGGACAAAAAACCGGGGAAAAAAATCAGCTCCGTTTGCCTTGTGGCGAGCGGAGCTGATTTGTTTTGTCAGACGTTGGTGATTGGTTTTATGGATTACCGGTCTGTGGTGCGGCTTCAGTTGCTGGAGCGGCTTCTACTGCCGGGGTTGCTTCAGTTTTTGGGGCCGGCTGGGCTTCTTCCATCTGCGGCGCGGCTTCGGTGGCTTCGACAGCCTGAGGTTTTGCAACAGCAGTCTGGCCACTCTTCTTCATACCGCCGCGGGCGATTTTAAGCCACTTCTGGGCTTCTTTGTTGGCGGGGTTGAGGCGCAGCGATTCGTTGAGAAGTTCGACGGCGCGGGCGTATGAGCCCTGAGAGTAAAGCAGGTAGCTCCATTTGCGCAGAGAGTCTGAACCGTTAACTTTGGCTTCGGCGGCTTTTTCCGAATTCGGATACTTCTGCAGGAAATCGAGCCAGAGAGCAGATTCGCGTGAATAGAAATCAATGCGTTTGTGGGTCATGGCGAGGTTGAACAGGTGCTTTTCGGCGTTTTCAGCGTCGGTCTGCAGCAGGTATTCAAGGCGCTTGATTTCGAGGTCGGCAACGGCCCGCGGAGATTCACCGAGCTTGAGCTGGGTTCTTACTTCGGGTGCGATAGTGGCGAGCACACGCATTTCGGCAAGCGGCATAGAACAGTTGGCGCAGTAGTCAGCCTTGGCCATGTTGTCGTGACCGCATTTGAGGCAGTGGTTGAGCGGGTTCTGGCAGTTTTCGCAGAGAATGGTTTCAGCTTTGTTGATCCAGTTGCACTTGCCGCAGATGTTACGGCCGATCATGGCATAAGCCGAAGACAAGACCAGTACAAAGGCAGTTAACAATACGATACTTCTGAAGAGAGATTTTGAAGTCATTATTTTCCCCTTTCTTTCGGGTTCAGTTTTTACCCGAAAAACAGACTCCTGTGAAAGCAGCATAACCACAAAGTGCCCATTAATTCAAGCTGCTTGCCCGAAAATTAATTAAATGAAGAATTTTAAAATTTTTAAATAAATCTGTGCGAAACTTGACTCTTGATTTGTGAAACCATGAAAAACCACAACCAGATAACCGAAATGCTCGAAATCTACCGGCAGAACCCGGAAAAGGGTTTTGCCCTGATCTATCAGGCGTTTTCGGCCCCGGTTTTTCGCTATCTGCGCAACTCATTCACGCTGTCGCGTGAAGAGGCTGAAGACATACTGCACAACGTCTTTCTGCCATGGGTGCAGAACCCGCAGAAATTCGCCACTGTCGAAAACCCGACAGCCTACCTGTTCACCAGCGCCAGAAATGCGGCGCTGAAAAAACGGGCGCAGCCGCGCGAACAGTCGGTGACAGTTGAGCCGGCCAGTCATGGGCATGAGAATCAGGTCGAAGATGCCATGCTCATCAGCCGGGCCCTCTCAGCCCTGCCGGAAGAGCAGAAAGAAGCCGTGGTTTTAAAAGTCTGGACCGACATGACCTTTGAAGAAATTGCCGAAGTCCAGCAGTGCTCGCTGCAGACGGTGGCATCAAGGTACCGTTATGCAATTGCCAGATTAAAGGAGTTGATCCCATGGAACCGCTGAACAAGGATCAATTTGAAAAATATCTCGAAGCTCACCGGCCGACTGAAGAACCGTCAGTCGAAGTCTTCAACCGTCTGCAGAAAGAAGCCGTCTGGAACAGGCCCGCGGGGCCCGGTAGATTTGCCTTGCCGCTGTTGCTGATTCTGGCCCTGCTGGCTATCGTTGTCGGCAATATCAGCGACAGTAATGTGCCTGAAAAGGTTAAAGGCAGCGAAAAGCCGGTTCCGGTAATTGAAAAGGTCGTTCCGGTACCGCCGCCGGTAATCGCTTCTGCCGAATTTCCCGAGAAAATCGGCGTCGCCAGACTTCTGCGCCACTATGACGATGATTTCAATCTTTCTTTTGCTGAAGATAAAACAGGTGTTTTAATGTTGGGCTCCTCGCGCGAACTGGACAACATTTGATTCATAAATTCATTTCAAGGAGAGCATTATGTTTAGAAATATCATGCTGATCACTGCTGTGATGCTTCTGTCTCTTTCTGTTGCCGCCTTCGCTGAATTCCCAGAGCCTTACCGTGACCCGAATGCCGCTCTGCGCTACCTGATGGCAATGGGCCGTATGCCGCAACTTACCGAAGATGAGGTGAAACTGCTGACTGATATCAGTAGCGCAGAGGCATTTTCGGCGTTGCCCGGCGCGTTAAAGCGCAAAGTGGCTGAAGCCGGTTCCCAGAACATCTTTAACCAGCTTAGGGCGGCAGCAGCCTGCACAGAATGCACTTTTGTGCCAGACAGCAATTTCGAACCCCAGGATCTCATTCCCCCATATCGAACGCTTCGCACTTTCGCCAGATATGTGAATGCCGGTGCCTGGCAGGCAATTTCCGGGGGAGACCACGAAAAGGGCGCACAATTGCTGGTATACGTGTTCAAGTTTGGTGCCGATTCTGAAAAATACCAGCCATTGGTTGGTTACATGGTTGGTCTCGGTATCAGACACATTGCCCTGAATTCGATGAAAAATGTTCTTGCTGGCGATTACAAGGCAGAAGCGAAGAAAATCATCACTGATTATCTAAAAGCCTTGCCGAGGCCAGCTTTTAACGCCAGAGACAGCCTGGTCTGGGAAAGAATTTATTTTGTTAAAACACTTGATATGCTTGCCAGCAGCACAGAGGGGGTTGTCGAACTGCTGAAGTCTGTCGGTGATGAGACAAAGCCGGTGGGTGAGCAGTCGCTCAGCTGTGTCGCTTATCAGAGGGTTCTTATGGGGGCTGTTGAAATGGCGCTGATGGATGGTCTGAAGTTTGAACCCGGAAAACCTGCCGCAGAAATCATTGGAGAACTGGTTAAGAAGCAGTATCTGAAAGCGGCACCGGTTTGCCCTGACAAGGGTGAATACAAGATCGAATTTATCAAGGAAGACGATTTTAAGGTCAGCTGCAGCTGTGGTGCCGACCCCGAAAAACCTGTAGAGAAAAAGGAAGAAGTTAAACCGGCTATAAACCCTGAACTTGAAGCCAAAGCCAAAGAATACCTCTCTTCGGGCAGGCTTGCCAAAGATGTTAAAGAAGTTCATGAGTATTTCGACAAGGTCATGGCGTGCGATCCGCTCGAATCAGGCCTTGTCGAGAATCTGAAAGCGATGAAAAATGATTATGAAGGCCGTGACAACATTCTTACCAGGGCAATTTTGCCGGACTTCTCCAAAGTATACGAAAAGCAGTTCAGCCTCCAGGAGGCCATCGATGGTTTGATCCGGTAAAACAATTGATTCCGGATTGATAACGCTCTGGAGCGAGAAAGCAGGGCGGGCATTGAAAGGCACGTGGGCAGATAGATTCTGAAATGTCGCTTATAAAAAGACACCGGTTGAGTTCCGGTGTCTTTTTTTATCTACGGCATATTCGGTCGCATTCTCAGGTGCCGGAAAGAACCTTTCTGAAGAAGATCGCCTCTTTTTCGAGAGAATCGACGAGGTTGGCCATCTGTCTGAATCCATGCGCTTCGGTAGGGTATTCGTAACATTCGTGCCTGTATGTTTGATTGTGCATTTGAGATCTATTTTGCCTGTCAGCTGTCTTTGCGGTTGAGAACGCACTGTGGGTCGTCGCCGAGCGGGTCGCCCGAAAGGGCTCGCGCCAGAGCCCGGCACCCAGGGCAGTCGTCGTATGGGCATGAGCCGCAGGCTATGCCATGCAGCTTTGGCCTTATGCGGCTGCATTCCCATTCTGCCAGCCGCAGTCTGATTGCAGAGAATGGCTCATGCAGGATATTGCCGACCGGAATCTGCAGTCGGCGACACGGAAAAACGGTGCCGTCTGGCATCAAAGCCATCGATTCGGGGCCGAGATTACATAAAGCGGCTTCGAGAATGTCTTCGGGTTCTGCTTCGCCATTGGTTATCAGACCAAAAGCCCGGCATGCGGCCAGTTCGTCGGGGTCGATTTCGAGACCGGCAGCGGCGCCGATGCTTCTTATGGCTTTATACCAGTCATCTGCCGACAACAATGACTCTGAAATGTCCAGACCTGTGCCCAACGGTATGAAGCGCTCGAAGAGAATGTCGTCAGCGCCGGTTTCTCTGGCGAAGTCGACCGTTTCTTTTATCGTTTCACAGTTGAGGCGCGAGAGTGTCATCATCAGCGTCACCGATTTGCCGGTGATTTCGCGGTAGAGCGGAATCGTGCGGCGCAGACCTGCGAGAGAACCATTGCCGCGAATGAAGTCGTTGATTTTTTCGTCGCCGGATTCGAGAGAAATTCTGAATGAGCGCAGCCGGGCAAAGCTGCCGAGCTTCGTCAGCAATTTGCGGTCTTCGACGGTGCCGTTGGTAATGATATTTATTTCGGCCAGATTTTCGTAATTTTCAAGATAGGCGATCAGGTCGGTAAGATCAGGCAGCATCAGCGGTTCGCCGCCGGTGAGATTGATAGTTACCGGCTCATTCGGAATTGCCGCCAGAATCGCATCGGCCGCCAGGCGTCGTTTAGCGGCACCAGCCATCGGGTCTGCTTCTTCATGGGCGCTCTGATAGCAATGCCGGCACCGGCGATTGCACAAATCGGTCAGATGCCACTGAAACCCAAACATAAAACTCCTGCCAACGCTTTTATTTAGAACCGGTCAGAGAAAATATCACTTAAATTCTGATGCCACAAGCAGTTTGATTATTTCTGGTTCGACCAGGCACGTGGTAGAAGCACGAGCATCAGCCAGCCGATCAGCATCAATAAAAGGGCAAGGCCGAAAGCGGCCTGAAAAGCGGCGACTTCTCTGGTGCCGTCAGGAGAGACCCAGCCGATGATCAGGCCCATGATCCACATGCCGAGCCCGCCACCGACGAAGCCGGTGAAATTGTAGACGCCAAGGGCCGTGCCTGCCATCGAGGCCGAAAAGCACTCTCTGGCAATGCCGAAGCTGATTGAGAAAAAGCCGGCGCAGAAGCCCATGAAGGCAAGCAATGGGAGCAGATAGCTCTGCATTGTCGAAGTGGCGAAAACCAGCGGTACCCAGCACAACAGATAACCAAACATTCCGGCTGTCAATACCGTATGTCGTCTTCTGACCGATTTTCCTGCGAGAACTCCAGAGGCGATGGCACCGACCATCAGGCCGAGAGCCAGCCAGGTCAGGGCATAGCCGACCGATGTGTCTGGCATCTGGTAGATGCGCTTGAGAAAAGGGCCGGCCCACAGCCCCTGAAAGCTGATTATCGTGGTTTCGAAAGCGAAAAAGTAGAGAGTCACGGCCCAGAATCTCTTTGACTTAAGCATGCTGCGAAGGCCGGTGCGCTCTGCCGGCGGTACCGCTTCGTCAGGTTCAGGCTGCTTTTCAGAAGCGGCTCCGGTTGTGCTTTCTTTTGGGCTTTCAGCTTCTGAAGGCTGGTCTTTGACCACGAGCCAGATAAATACCACCAGAAGCAGGGTGATGACGCTGACTATTTCCATGGTGGCCCGCCAGCCCCAGACGCTTTTTATAACTGCCAGAGGCCAAGTCGAGCTCAGGGCGCCAAGGTTGCCTACTGCCAGCATCATGCCGGTCATAAATACAAAAGATTCGCCGCCAAACCAGCAGCCCATAAGTCTGAGCGCCGGCACATAAACGCAGCCGACCCCGGCACCGACCAGCCAGCGCGATAGAACCGCCGTTTCGAATGAAGCCGCCTTGCCGAAAGCAAAGGCGCCGAGGCTTGCCAGCAGCAGAAACAGTGATATGGTCTTGCGGGCACCCCAGCGGTCTGAAAGGATGCCGACCGGTATCTGTACCGTTGCATAGCCAAGCAGATACATCGATGAGAGAAAACCGAGTGCTGCCGGTTCAAGGCCAAGGTCGGCGGTGAGGTCGCCGGCCATTACCGCAGTGCAGAACCGATGAAACATGACAAAGAAATAGGCAATCGCCAGAACCCAGAATATGGCCCACTTTCTTGTCATTGCGGCTTTCCTTGTTAATGTTCTCTTTACTTAAGCTTGCCTGTAAAGAAGCGTTTATGCAACTATTTTCTGATAGGACTGCCCGGTTTTCCGCTTCGGGTATTTCTGTTACAATCGTCTGCATAATTTTGCTCAGACAGGGAAGAAATCTTATGACCTTTTCATTATCGCCCAGAAAAAGTCTGAAAGTCGTGCTGTTGCTGGCAGTGCTTTTTCTCGTGCTGGCTGTTGAACCTCAGCCATTGCAGGCAGATGATATCGAGAAACAGATGCGCGAACTGCTCGCTGAGGCTGGCCCTTTCCCTGAGGCGGTTGCCAGGCCGCGCGACCCTGTAAACACTGAGCTAACGATTCGTGAAAAATTTAATCGTATCTGGAACAATTTTCTGGGCTTCAGGGTTACCTATGCGACCGCGAGAGGTAAGGCCTGCCACGCAAACCAGCGGGTAATCGCCGGTGCGATTGAAATGTACAACATGGACAACGCAACGATGATGAAAACATTGCGGCACGACGACGCCGTTATGGCCTCGGGAGCGCTGGTCAGGGGCCTTTACCTTAAGAATGGGATTCGCCCGCCTGAATCCGACTGTGAATATTTCAGTTTTGGTGATCTGACAAAAAATGGCATAGTTTATTGCCGGCGACATGGCACGATTGAACCGTATTATAAAGCCATAGCAAAGGTTGCTGGTGTTAAAATGCCTGTCGATGAGCGGGCAGAAAATCTTCAGATCGCTTTGGCCGGCATGGTCGGTCTGATTCTGATCTCAGTGGCGGTTCTGATCGTTCTGTTTTTCAGTCATCGCCAGTCGTCAGATGCATCAGATGCAGATAAATAGGCCTTTTTTGCCGGTTCTGTTTTTTGGCAGGTTTTATTTGAATCTGAGTGCCAAAAAAGGTTATAGTTAAAGCAATACATTGAAAGTTTCAAGTTCTGCAAAGTCATGTCATGCTTTGAGCGGCAGTTAACCTGCGTTTGCCCGCGCAACAGCGGTTTCGTTTTTCCGCTGATTCTTTTTTCATCCCTGGCGGTTGGCCTGTTTATTCTGACGCTTACCCAGTATCAATCAGCGAATCGAGTCAAGCTTCAGCATCTCAACGACTACCAGGGTGCATTTAACATCGCCTGGTCGGCACTTGTCGAAGTGCTGGCCGACATTCAGGCGAAGCAGTGGAACAACCGTTCTTTTAAATCCGGGCCAAAAGACAAGTCTGCCAGCCTGTTCGGCGGCAGTTACAATCTCAGAGTGGCTGACCATGATGTGGCGCAGTATCTGTTCAATGTTAAAGTCAGGGTGAGCTTTAAAAACAAAAATCACCTGTTCTACTGGCGCATGAAATACAACCCGAATTTGCTCGATTTTACCAATCTTTTCATACCTGTCTGCTATGATGACATGCTCGATGAGTCTGGTGCGGCGCCTGGCGATATCGATGCAATCGTCGATGATATGCTCGAAACCCGTGAAGAGAACCGTGAGAAGGCCGAAGAGATCGCCAAGGCCATCAAAGCGACGCCGACTCTTAAGGAGGCACTGCAAAAAATCGGCATCAAACCCGACAAAGTCAAGGATGCCGACAAGCCAAGACCAGCGCCCCCAACGGTGCCGACTGCGCCGACTGCGCCGACTCCGCTGACGCTGAAAGATATCGCGACCCTGGCTACCGGTGCTGACCCTGAAGTGGTCTTTGCAATCAAAGATTTTCATTTTGGTGGTGACGTCGCAGTGCTTACCGAAGAACAGAAAGACCTGCTCGACGCTATGGCTAAAATTCTTGCCGACCGGCCCGAGATTAAAATCGAGCTGCGTGGCCATACGACCGGTCTGGTTGGTACCGCCGAAAGCAATCTTGAATTCTCGATTCAGCGGGCACAGAACGTGGCCGACTATCTTATCAATGTTGGTATTGCAGCTGAAAGGCTCACAGTTAAAGGTTTTGGGCGCGAAAAACCGCTCGCCAGCAACGACACAGAGGCCGGTCAGACGAAAAACCGCCGCGTCGAATTCGTTCTTTCATCCACATCAAGTTAGTTACAGCCGCAGCAGAGTTTGAGTTACCGACTATGAAAAATCGATCTGACAGAAGTTCTTTAACGGCCGCAAGTAGCGGTTTTACGGTATTGGAACTCGTGGTTGTCGTCGGCATAATGGCTCTGCTGGCGGCAATGGTATTCGGCATGTTTTCTACGACCAGTTCCAACCAGCAGAAGGTTTCGACCGACATGCAGATGCAGGCAATGATACTTAACTCGCAAAATCGCATCGTAAGAGCGGTCAGAGAAGGCATCGATTTTATTCTGCCCGAACTTGGTGAAGAGTCGGCTGCCCTCTTTTTTGCTGACAGTGAAAATAACATCAGGGTGCTCTATCAGCAGAAAGACGAAGAACTGTCAAAACGCACCGGCAAAACTTTGTACAAGCTCGTTCATCAAAAGGTTGAAACGAAAGGCTTTAATAGCAGCAGCCCGGCATCTGACCCGAAAATGTCGTCGACGGTTGCCGAGTATGTTAAAGACATCAAATTTCGCGTTTCAAGCGCCAATACGGTCAATGTTACCGCCAGTTTCGCGACCGAGCGCGCCGAATTTCAGACAATGTTCGAGATTGGCCTGCAGAATTCGGGAGTTGTTGAATGAACCAGCGAGCAAACCGTGGTATGACACTGCTTGAACTGCTGATCGGCTTTTTTCTGCTGGTTTCGGCCTCGATTATTTTTTTTCAGGCCATGCACAGCTTTAAAAAAGAAACCACCTTCACTTCGGAAAATTTCCTCGCGGCTTCTCTGACTGAGAAAGTGCTCGAGCAATGCTACCAGGAGGCCGACCTGAACCCGCATGGCCTGCAGGCGATCGGTCTGGCCGATGCCGACGGCGCGCTCTACCCGTTTTCGACCTTTGTGACTGACAGAGAGACAATTTTCTTTTCGAACCCGGGCATAACCGACACCGAAACCCCAAACCTGCACAAACTTCTCAAGGAAAACTTCAATCTCAAGGTTTCCGGAAAAAAAACTACCGGATTCTATGAAATCAACGCCGGTTTTAACTGGAAAGCTGCTTCGGGCAAGGGTGGTTCGCTTACATCAACGAGAATTCTTTCGTTTACCGGCGAAAAGGAAGTGCTGACAACCTTCGCTCTATCAGATGCCGAGGTGAAAAATCGACTGGTAAAAGATGTGTTCAATGCCCCGGGTGCCGCCCTTGGCAGCAAAGTCAGCAGTGCCGGTGCCGAAAAACTGCTGCTTGATATTGGCCATGTATATTATGCCTGTAACGACTGGCTTAACTCAGCTGAATTTAAAGAACGCTACCAGAAGGCCCGCAGTTTAGAAATTGTCTCATCTCCTGCGTCTGAAGATTACGAAAAGTGTACTCGCATGTATTTTGAGCTTGCCAGAGACCTGCTGCGCTTGATGATGAGTCTCAAAGGTCATGCCGAAGAGGCAAACAAGCAGATCAGCTTTCTTGCTGCCGTTCCGAAGCCTGAGAAATACGTCGTTGAGAGCCGCATCGAACGCGGCGGCCTGTTTTATCGTCAGCTGCGCCGCCTGTTTTTCAATTGTCTTTTCAGGGTTGCTGAACGTTACGAGCAGCAGAGCAAAAATACCCGATCGCCGAAACACCAGCGCCAGCTGGTTATACGGCTTTTCAACATCAACCGCATTCTTTTTGCCAACCGCAGTTTCAGTGACGAAGTGCCGGCCGCCGAGATCGAAAGCCGTTATCGCAACTTCATCACAAGAATGCAGACAGCATTCCGCGAGTCTGATCCTTCGATTTTTCGCCTTGCCGACCAGGAAAAGACCTTTATCACCGCCGGCAACCTCAAAGACCGCTTTTTTATGCTCAAACTGACCGGTGAGCTTTTCACCGCCGTCGACAAATTCCTGACTGTTCTCGACCCGGCCTGAATTATCTATCGAGCTTGAGCGCTCAATTTAAAATGTGCCAAAGGGGCCTGCCGCTGCCGAATCGCTCGCTGAATTTAAAGCCGAACTGCACAGTCTTGCTGACCGGGTTCTTGGCAGAGAGAGTTTAGTCTGCGTCAGCCATAATGGCTTTTACAGACTGGTTAAAGTGTCGAAAAAGAATCAGGTCGAGTCAGTTGTCCTGGTTGTCGGCAGGAGCTTCCGGAATCATTTCGTTGGCGGTCTCGTCGTCGAATTCACTGGAAAAATCGAAAACGGCATCAGGAAAACGTTTTCGCAGCTCTTCCTGATCTTTAAGCTTCAATGCCGCATTGCCCATGGCAATATTGAGGCCTTTCAGATTTTTAAGTGAATCAGGCAGTCTGGTACCGCCGTTGCAGTTGATCGTCAGATTCTTCAGATTTTTGAGGTTTCCGACAAACTCAGGCAGTTCTTTGATGCCGTTATAATCCAGATTCAGGGTGACAAGTTTTGCAAGAGAGGCAACCTGCGGCGGCACTTCATTGAGCCCGTTTCTGCCAATATCGAAAACTTCAAGATTTTGAAGAGCTCCCAGAGCCTGCGGCAGCTTTTTTGCCTTAACCGGTTCGCCTTTTTCGTTTTCCATAATACCCGAAGCGTCAAAAGCCCCGTAGAGACGCAGAATTTTCAGCTTCTCAAGACCGGCAATCGTTTCAGGCAGCGAGACATTCATCTGGTAGCCGTTGCCGTTGTCGATAACGATGCTTTCAAGGTTCTTGAGATTGCCGAGTTCCTTTGGCAGTTCTTCCAGTGCTTCAAGGCCGCCGATATTCAGTTCTTTCAGATTGGTCAGGCTGCCAAAGGCTTCGGGCAAAAGTTTCAGAGAAAAGTCCGGGTTGTTTTCTTCGACCGGTTCAGCCGCATCTTCCTGATATACTGCCCCAAGATCCAGTCTTGTAGCTTTTTCGGGGTTAGCCAGGGCCTCTGACAGATGTTTGTATGTTTCGGCCTGTGCTGAAACCGAAGAGCCGATCGCAAAAGCGATAAGCAGAGCACATACCTGTTTTAGTGAAGGCATGATAATTACTCCTGATCGTTATAGGTTTTCCAATATGGTTCCATGTCGATGCCGGCCGCTTTGCACGCAGATTCAAACACGTTCGCCTGATCTCCGAGAACCATTTTTTCAATGATGGCGCCGGCTTCCATTGCGTTGGCATCGGTTTCGTGCCCATTGGCGCGCCAGACCTGTTTGATCTGCTGTATGAGGGCGATTTTGCCGGCTTCGTCGAGGAGTTGCCAGTCGAAAATATCTTTCGTCACAAGGTTTTTGACGTGCTCCTTGTCGAGTTTCGGGGCGTTGTCTGCCTTTTTGGCAGGTTCTGCCGCCGGTGCTTCAGAACCTTCGAGCGGGTCGGTAATTGATTCGCAGATCATCGGGCCGGTACTGGCGTCGTCGGCAACGATTTCGGTCGGAAGATATTCGACGAGAATGTGGCGCTCATCCTGAGCTTTGATCAAAGCTGAGAACTTGCCGGCGACGCTTACTTCTTCACCGGCTTTTTCCCAGTCTGCGGGAGTTGCATGCACGTCGGGAGTGCCGCCTGAACCGGTGCTGTAAATGGTGCCGCTGGCTTTGAAAGTGTCGCTGCCAATGTCTTCGAGCGTGTCGAGCTGCGAGAAAAAGAATGCCTCGCCGTCGGCAAGCGGGATTGAATAAGTCTTTTCCTTGTGCTGCGCCGGCTTTTGCCCGAAGTATTTTATCGCAGCCGTGTCGACCTGCTCAGTGGTCGCCGTGACTGAAAGCCCGTCTTTGGAAGGTTTCAGCGACTTGAACTTGTTGAGATACAGGTGCCGAAGAGCGAAGTCGACGATGGTCTGATCGGTCAGCGCGCCCTGAGAAAAGCTTGCAACCTGGGCTTCAGAGAAGTTGCTGAAAAATACGTTCAGATTTTTCTGCTGAGCTGGTTCGAGCTTCATCGGCTCTGCCAGACCCATCGAGGCCACGGTCATGATTACTGCCAGTAAAGTCAGGATTTTTTTCATTGAGTTCTCCATTTCAGATCGTGCTGTAAAGGTTCTGATCACTTTGCCGACAGCGGCACGACGGTGAAGGAATAAGCGGTATCTTCGCTATCGCCACCGGTGCGCAGTGTAAATTTCCAGCCCTGGTGTTCCCAGACGGTGTTGTTGTAGCCCTCTTCTTTTTCGCCGTCTTTGCCGGCTCCGGCATTTTTCTCAAGCCATGCCTGCAGTTCTCTGGTCGGAACTTCTTCGCCATCGATGCAGATTTCGGCGATTTTACCAGCTTCGTTCCAGTCGACAAAAAGGGTTACCGGGGCTGATTCGGTTGCAATCTGGAAGTCATACTGCAGTCTGTTTGCTTCTTCCATTTCGGTAGCTTCGCCGAGAATCGGCGTCAATTTGGCAGCCAGGTCATCGCGAGTGGCGTCTCTGCCGATGAAGACTTCGGTTCCCTTCAGCATCAGCGGAAATTCTGCCGTGGCGCTGGCGACATCAGCTGTGACTGCGGTTGTTGATGCAGTTTCTACTGCTGCGGCTGTGGCTGCGGCGGGTTTGACTTCGACTCCGGCAAAGCTCTGACAGGCTGCTGCCACGATGAATGCGAGAGCGACGGTTGTGAATCTGGTGTTGATCATATTTTTTTCTCCATGTGAAATTTTGTCAGCTGTATCTGCTGTTATTGCTGCGCCGGGGTGAATTTGCCGCTGATCGCCATATAGCGGAAGTTCGGGCCTTCAAAGCCGGGGCTGGTGTAAGAAACGATCACGACAATGCCGTCTTTGCAGCTGGTTACCCGGCGAACCTGGTAAGAAAGCGGATAGGCGCGGCTTTTTGGCAGACGCTTGTCTTCCTGAAGAATCTGTATGGTCCCGGAAGCTTCTTCAAGACCGGCAATCGACAGTTTGAGCATTTTTGCCGGGCCAAAATCAGTCGGCATATCTTTGATGGCAGGGGTTGTGTCAGTGGTTTCGAGCCTGACTTCATATTTTGCGGTAATCCCTGAGGCTCCGCCATCGATGCCGGGCGTCAGAGAGAAAATATTGCCGGTAAATGGGCTGTGGTCGGTCGGCAGGTGTACCAGAAGGTCTGAACCCTGATTTTCATTGACTTTCAGTGCGAAGCGTTCGAGTCTGGCGGCTTCAATCGCTTTTTTGAGTGCCGGTTCGGCTGAGCCTGCCTCGATATCCTTGTCATCGGTCAGCTCGATGGCACTGGTAGCGGCCTGCTCATTTTTCAGAACATCGATTACCCACAGTTCCGCATATGGAACCCCTGAGCCATCGTGAACACCCATCTGGACAAAAGCGTAATACTGGCCTGATTCAGAGAATCCGAGCGGCCGGAATTCGGCAATATCGCCGGCCTGGCAGCTGGCAACAAAAAAGAACATGGCAAGGGTGACTAAAATGCGTTTCATTATTTTCTCCTGGGGTGTGATTATTTTCCGGGTCTGAATTCGATCAGTCGGCAATTGACTTCGCTGGTGGTTCCCTGATGTGAATAGATGTAGCCGGTAAAACCGACGCCATGGGTAAATTTCCAGGTGGTTGTGTCCGGGCCGGTAGACAGGCTGATCGAAACTTCGTCGGGAGTGTCGGTAAGCTTCAGACCTTTTACCGCTGCAGCAGAAAATGGTGTTTTGCCTTCGACCCGGTAAACATACATAGGGGTGCCGGAAAGCAGTTGTGAAGTTTCGCCGAAGGTTTTTTCTTCGACCAGCGGCAGATCGAGCAGCAGGTCTGCTTCGGTAACCGATTCGTCAAGTCTCTCGCCGGCGATGGCTTTTTCCCAGACCTCTTTGATTCTCTCGTCGCCCTGAATCAGATATAGTCGCCATGGGCCAGCCAGAATCATCAGAAACGGTGAAGGTTTTTTGCCTTTTTCGTAAAAGGTCAGGTCGCTTGGCAGGCCAGAACCTTTGGCAAAGATCATGTTTTCCCAGGTAGTTACCGAAGTTATTTCGGTTGTCCAGGTGACGGTCTCGCTCAGCTCTTTGCCGTCGGTCTCAGCTTTGACGTCGGCGCTGTAGACCCATGCGGTGCCGGTTGCCAGCTGCGGCGGCAAGCTTTCGGCGGCTGTTGCAGTAAGAGAAATAAGACAGAAAATGATGATAAGAACGTGTTTCATGGAATTAATCCTGCTTCTGGAATAGTTATCTGGATTTTGTTCTACTAAAAACCGTAAAACTGTCTGGTTTATTTTGTGTACCCTCAAGTTCCTCTCTAAGATTATGAAAAATATCACAAACTTCGAAAGGATTCAACTTTTTGCTTTTTCTGTCTTTTAAGAACCAGTCTGATGCTGATCCGGGCAGTTGGCCTTTTGCGTAAAACCCGCTGCAATGCTTAAATCTGGCGCGGCAGAAAATCACGCTATGTTTGAACGGTGCTTGACACCAGGTGCTTAAAAATCAGTTGGTGAATCATTACTGATCTGATAAACTCAGGCTTCTACATACGGGGCTGTAATTGCCTGGATTTTTTGTGGGAACCTGTATTTTCGAACAAAAGGGGACATAAAGATGAAAAGAAATTTTAATCACCTGATTCTTGCAGTATTACTCGCTTTTACCGCACCGGGCTTTGCCGGCGAAGTTAAGCCGGCTGATGCTGCCGGGCAGCCGGTGACCGAACAGGCCGCTGTAACTGAACAGGCCGCTGTAAATCAGGAAACCGACATCGACATAAATAACCCGATCGAAAAAGCCTTTGCCAAAGATTTTGAAATGGCCCAGGCCACCCCGGAAATCAATTATGTGAACGAAGCTTATCTCGAAGCCTGGAAAGCTGAAATGGCCAATATTGCCGCAGTTGTGAAAAAAACGCTGCCGCATCAGGAAGATGGCAAGCGGGTTGACGATTATGTTGTCGCCAGCAGCGCCCTCGCAGACAAAGCCTTTGAGCTTGAAATGCTCAACTGGATTTCAGAACCCGAAGCTCCGATTGCTGACCGTTCTTTCGGAACCGGTGCCACCGGCGGCGCCATGCTTGCCCAGGCCAGAATCTACAAACAGGCGACTTTGAATCTGATCGCGCATTATCAGGCCAATCCGGATATGGCTTATTCCTTCATTTACAGCGGCAAAGGTGCCGACCTCGAAAAACTCAGAGCACAGTAAGACTCTGAATTCAGAGAAATCCTGCCCGACAAAGTGTCCTGAACCAGTTGTTGCATTTTGTCTTGCCCGCAAATCGGTCAGCGTGGGGCGGTTGTCTGCGACTGCAATTTGATCCAGTCGGTTACAAGTTTCAGAGTCTCAGTTGCCACGGTTTCTGCAAGTGGGTAAGTTGCAGAGGCATATTTGACCGGTCTGCGCATCTGGTGGTCAAAATCTGGAAAAGTATGTATTTTGAATGACGGGCATTGACTGGCGCGCAGATGCTTTTCAAGTTCGGCTGCATTAGGCTCTGGCAGAACATTTTCGTCTAAGCCTGCAAAGACGCCAAGAACCGGGCAGGAAATTCCCCGGTATGACGCGGCAGGGTCGAAAACTGCCATGAACAGCATCCAGGGGCTGCACCATTCTTGTAATTGTCTTTCTACGCCGATCCGCCCCTTTTCGGATGATGGAAATCCAAGCATTACACGGTCTTCTTCTGTCAGGCCGGCAAGAAAAGATGTGTAAAATTTTCTGAAAACAGCTTTATCTGCCTTGCCTCCTGCAATTGCCGCCAGTTTCTGCCAGGCTTCGGCTTCAAGCTTTCGGCGCAATTCTGCCTGTCGCTCATTGGTACCTTTTCTGCGATTTATTGACGGGGACTGCTGTTCCCATATCCTGCTGATCGGAAAAACCGGCGGGGCCAGGAGAACCAGAAAGTCGACATTTCGACACTCTGAAGCAACCATGGCAGCAACCAGGCCACCTTCGCTGTGGCCGAAAATGCCGACGCGACTGATTTCAGGGCGTCTATTCAGAAAGTCGATGCAGGCACTGGCATCTGTCGCAAAGTCTGCAGTGGTAGCTTCATTGAAAATGCCTTCTGAGCCACCAACACCCCGGTCGTCACAGCGAAGCACAACCATGCCGTTGCGCGTCAGGTGATCGGCCCAGACCAGGAATGGACGATGGAAGTAACATTCTGAATCGCGCCCTTGGGCATGCTGGCCGTTTAAAAGGAGAATAGCGGTGTAAGATCCTGGCTCAGACGGCCTGGTGATGGTGCCTGCCAGAAGGGGGCGGTTTTCGGTGCCTGGTATGGTAACTTCTTCGACCAGATAAGGAAATGGCGGCCAGGGGTGCTGCTTCGTGAACATGAAAGCCGGCGTTGCCACAGAGTTCATCGTCAGCCACCAGGAAATATAGGGTTCCTCATTCCAGACGCCAGTGATTGCGTCTGAAGCAATTGTTCCTGAAAAAGAAACATTTCTGGTCGAGATTCTAAAGCTTAACTGGTTTCCCGATAGTTTCAGGTGGTCAACCGGGCCGGCCCAGCCCGGCCGCGAGGCGGTAACACTCATTTTCGGCTGTTTCCCGTCAGTGTGTGTCTGCAGGTAGAAGTGCAGCGGAAATTTGTCCGCTTCAAGGCGCCCTTCCCATAAGGTCGTGGAACCGGGAGTTAACGCCGGTGTATCCGTCGCCGCTTGTTCGCCGCAGCCGCAGAAAAGTGTTACGAGCAAAATGCCGATAATCGCGGCTGCATAAGTTTTATTCCGGTTAAAACATTTTTTCATGTCGAGGGGAGAGGGTAATTCAAGGCCTCATTTCGGTCAATTTTTTTGTCAGACTTTTTCTTAAGCCCGGTTGGTTTGCAACTCAATAAATATGCGTAGTTTAAATCGCCACAATGGCCCTGCCCACACCGTTTCAAATCGCTAAATTGCACATACTGGTAATTAACAGGCAGGTGTAATAAGATAACCTGATGATCGCAGTGCAAATGGCTTTGTCTCGAAAAACATCAGGACTGGTTAAAGATCTGGAGAATTAAATAAGGTGTAATCTGCTCATTACGAGCTATTTAAACAAATATGGACATCTCAAACTATCAAGGCATTATCTTTGACCTCGACGGAACTCTTCTCGATACCCTGACCGATCTCGCCGATGCGACGAACCGGGTGCTGGCGCGCCACGGCTTTGCAACGCATCCTGCCGCTGCCTACCGCTATTTCGTTGGCGATGGTATGCGCATGCTCGTCGAACGCGCCTTGCCGCCAGAACAGAGGGTTGCTGCGGTTATCGACGCGGTTTTTTTAGAGCTGCATGCCGATTACGGGGAAAACTGGGCCGTGGCCACCAGGCCATACGCGGGCGTGGTCGAGCTGCTGGCCGGGTTGCAGCAGCGTGGCATCGTCATGTCGGTTCTCTCGAACAAACCCGATGAATTCACCGGCGTCATGGTCAGAACATATTTCCCCGACATCCCGTTTAAATGCATCTATGGCCTCAGTGATCGGGTTGCAAAAAAACCTGACCCGTCCGGAGCACTGCGCATTGCTGCGGAAACCGGCATAAAGCCAGCGCAAACGCTGTATCTCGGTGATACCCTCGTCGACATGAAAACAGCCGTCAGCGCCGGTATGTTTCCGATTGGCGCTCTATGGGGTTTCCGCGATGAACCGGAGCTGCGCGCCGGTGGCGCAGAACTTCTGCTGCAGCACCCGCTGCAGCTGCTTGCTTAATCGGGGTGAAGAAAGTTGCTTGCAGCCAACCCAGCGTCAATTGTCCAACCCTTCTTTTTCGACGGTTTTCTTGAGCAGCCTGCGCAGCTCAAGAGCCTCTCGGGCAAGGGTTTCAAAATCCGGTGCCCATTCCAGTCGACCCTTGTGAAGAAACAGGGTTGAGCCGACGCCTTCGATCTGGGCCGCAGAACCGGCATAGCGCATCATGAAACTTCGAACCTCTTTGTTGAAAAGATACTTTGCCAGAACTTCATCTTTGCTCTGCAATACAAAAGCCTTTGAAAACGGCAGATCGTCGTCGAAGTTGATATCCTGCATTTCAAAAAAACGCCCGATGCCGTCGACGAGATTGTCTTCATATCTTAAATAAAAACTCGGCAGATTCATACGGTAATCGATGAGCAGGCAGGTCGTCGCGGCGCGCACCGAACCATCTTTGGAATAGTGAAGATCAGCAATTTTAATTTCGACGTCTTCATCTTTTTTTGAAAAACAGTTTGAGGCTCTTGCTGCACGGCACTGCGACAGATAATTGCTTTTTCTGATGATGCGCAAAAAATCTGTATCGCTTTCTTTAAAAGTAAAACCAAGCTTTTCAGCCGTCGCCCGGAGCGAGATCGTTCGCTCGCGTTGATATTGCCGGTTTTGCAGGAAAACCCACACGACAAAAAATATAATCAGCAAAAACGGAAGAGTATAAAGCACAACCGATGCCGACTCCTTATCGTTATTCTACCGACAAAAACCCTGACCGAAACTGTTGATTGCTGCAGAGCAAAAGCAACCCGACTGATAGACCGGGTCGCCGAACCGGTTCAACTTTGTTCATGCAGTAATTCAATAATGCCCGGCAGCTTTTTGCGCCTGTCTGATCCCCACAATAGGTCGCTGCGAAGCAAAAATCAAGGGGAAAGTTTCGCTTTAAAGGCGCTTCACCTGACCTTGCCGGCGGGCGGGCGTTAATAAAATCAGCTGGCAATCGACCGTGTTTAAATTTAACTAAAGTACTTGACTTTAGTTTTTTAAAATGATACAAAATTAATATCAAATAAGCCTCAATGGCGCGCTTAAGGGAGATCTTTGTTTTGAAAAAAATCTTTGTAATGTTTCTTTTTCTCTCTGTGGTTATGGCGATGACCGGTTGCAGTATTTTCGGCGACGATGACGACAACAGCTATGTCGGCCCGGTGGCAGTAAACGCTCCGGCCAGTGCCGCAGCGTTCAGCGGTGTGACTATGAGCTTCAACCCCACAATTACACTTTCAAGCGATGGCACAACCCATACCTTCACTTATCAGAACCTGGCGGCTGATGCCGGGCAGACGGTTTTCCCCGATGCTGCCGGCGCAACTCTTTCCGGAACCTATTCATACGCGCCAGACAGCAGTGATAAGGCTTCAGGCCAGCTCAATTTCGTTTTCGCCGATACCAGCAAGAATTTTTCGGTTACCGTAAAAAACTTTACCGGGCTCGGAAACTCGATTACCAGCTTTCAGGTATTCAAAGTCGGTGACACGACCAATACTGCATACCCTGTAACCATTGTTTCAGGCACTCTCGCCCCGGCGCCCGCCACCCAGAACACCGGTGGAAGCGGCACAACGCCGGCAACGATCCCCGATTCGCTGAAAAGTCAGGTTAAAAAGCTAAAATTTTTCGCGGCTCAGCAGTCATATCCGACCGGCTTCCCTTATAAGGCAGACGACGTGGTCGATTTTACCTTCAGCGGCAGCGGTAGTCTGTTTGTAGGATCTTCATATCGGGATCTCGGAACCCCGGTTAAATACCCGGACTCTGAAGAATTGGTGTGGCATGACAGCGCGCATGGCATCTATTATGCCCTTTCTTTCAAGCAGGATGGCGCTTTCAATGAAATCAACGTCTATAGCGATCCGGCAAAAAAGCCGGTAACCTTCTACGGTCAGTTCACTGAATAATAAACAGACCTGAGTTTTGCCGGCTGGAGCGATCTGGCCGGCAAAAGTTTTTTAGAAGCGCAGAGGCTGCAGAATTGCGGCAGCATCGGGAATATAGTATATTCAGGCATATATTTCTTCTAAAATTGCAGCAGAACGGGAACCCAATGACTGAAAACGATATTCCGGCAGATGAAAAAGAAGTGCGGCAACAGCCTAACAACCCGCTTCACGGCGTCACTCTCGAAAAAATACTGACGACACTTCGTGCCCATTACAGCTGGAAAGAGCTGAACCAGCGGGTTGAGCTCAACTGCTTCTTCAGCCACCCCAGTATCAAATCGAGTCTCACCTTTCTGCGCAAAAACGACTGGGCCCGCAAAAAGGTTGAAAACCTCTATCTCGAATTGCTCGCCAGCCTTAAAGACAGCTCTGCTGCTCAAAGCAACGCCACAACGCCGGCCCCCGCCCCCGGAAAAAAACATGTAAAACCAGACCCGGCCGGCGCGCGAAAAATCAGAGGCCAGGGTGGCTCAAGTGCCAACAGGGGATAACCAGATGGAACACGTAAAACTGCTGGAAGAACTTTCGAATCTGCATGGAGCGCCTGGCCATGAAGACGACGTGGTGAACCATATCGTCGCAGCCTTTGCCGATCTTCGAATAGAACGCGATTGCCTCAACAACCTGTTTGTCACCACCGCCGGCTTTTCTACCGGAAAGCCTGTCGTGGCCCTTGATTGCCACAGTGACGAGGTCGGGTTTATGGTCGAGGGAATCAATGCCAACGGCACCGTCAGATTTCTGCCGCTCGGCGGCTGGCATATAACCAATATTCCGGCGCATGCCGTAGTAATCAAAAACTTCCGGGGCGAGTATGTCAGGGGTGTCGTGGCTTCGAAACCGCCTCATTTCATGAGCCCCGAAGAAAAATCGCGCCTGCCGAAACTCGAAGAACTCGTGATCGACATCGGCTCCGGTTCGCGTGCAGATACCGAGAAACTTTATGGTATCGAGATCGGCAATCCGATTACTCCCGATGTCACCTTCCTGCACGACGCAAAAAGCCGGATCGTTCGCGGCAAGGCTTTTGACAACCGCCTTGGCTGTGCCGCTGTCATGTCGCTGATGCAGGATCTGAATAATGCCAGTCTGCCTGTGAACCCGGTGGGCGTCATAAGCTCTCAGGAAGAAGTCGGGCTCAGAGGCGCTCAGGTCTCAGCCGGCCGGGCCCGCCCCGACTTTGCCATAATCTTTGAGGGAAGCCCTGCCGACGATACTTTTCGCGATGCCGCGCAGGTCTGCGGCGCTATCGGTGGCGGTGTGCAGTTTCGCGTTCTAGATGCCGGAATGGTTTCAAATCCTAAAATTCAGGCCTGGGCCCGCAAAATCGCCGCTCAGAACGATATTCCGTTTCAGGTGATCGCCCGTAGTGGCGGCAGCACCAACGGGGCGCGCTATCATCTGGCCATGCAGGGCGTTCCGACTCTGGTGATCGGCATTCCGGCCAGATACATTCACACTCACCATTCTTATGCTTCTCTCGACGATTTTGAAAATGCCATTCGCCTCGGGAAAAAGCTTCTCGAATCGCTCGACGCCGAAATCATAAGCAGTTTTCAAAATGGCGGAACCGGTGAGTGCAGCACTCGATCAAAGCGTTGAACCTTTTGTTGAAACTCTTATCAGATCTGTATCTTCTCTAACAGATAAATACCAGGTGAAAAAATCCCCCGACCATTTCGGCGATCGGGGGATTTTCAGGCAGTAGCTGATCGGTTAATTTGCTGCCATTTCAGCGTATTTGCGATAGAAAGCCGCGCGCTCGGCTGCGTTCGGAATCTCTTTACGCGGCACGACCACGACATTCGGGCCCTGGGGCTTCGAAAAAGACTGCTCCATGAACATTTTCACGATTGCGGGCGGAACCGGGTAAAGAATGTCGAAGGGGTCCTGTTCGGCTTTGCCTTCGCGGATCGCTTTGGTGCGTTCCATGGTTCTTTCGGTGTTGGTCTGAATGAGATCGAGTATTTTGCAGACATTCGGACTCAGGCCTTTTCTATCGACCTTGTCGAGTGTGGTTCCCCACAGGTTGATCGCTCTGAGTTCGTTGACTTCGCTGCTGGTGAGGCTGACAGTCGGTTCAAAATAAACCAGCTTCATGCGGTAGGGAATACCGGCATACAACGGGTCAGGATTTTCCATGGTGATGGGTGAGCGATACTCAAGGTCGGTATTGACGCCGTTGTAGAAGACGCTGTAGCCACGGCTGAGATAGAGATCGGTCATGCGGTTAACCACGAACCATGCCAGCGTGCTTTCCCAGGGGGCGAAGCAGGGCCCGAAGTCTTTGAACAGCATGTATCTGATGTTGTCGCATGAGGCGTTAACCACATTGCCCAGTTCATGATAGAAGGTCGATTTGCCGCAGCCGGCCGCACCAATCGGAATGATGAGCTTCGGGTTCGCAGAAGTGAGCGTCTTTTTGTTCCAGTTTTTATTTTCTTTCAGAGAAGCCGCGATAAAGGCTTCCATGTGCTCCTCGCCTTTTTTGAGAAGAAGGTTCGGATCCTGTTCGGTGATCTGGGCGATCAGAATGGCCAGATAGGTGTTGATTACGTGATAGGGGCTGAGTTTGAAGCAGAAGTCGAACTTTGCCAGGTCTTTTAAGGCCTTGTCAAAATCGGGTTCGGCTTTGATGAGATACTTCTTTTCTGCGGCATTTATCGCAAAAATCGGCCCGTTATACATGTTTTTAGCGTCTTTGAGCAGTTCTTTCGTGTCGCCTTCAGCTTTGGCAGCCTTGAGAATATTGGCGATACAGATGGTGATGTCTTTTTTCCAGATTATGTGTTCGTCGCTTTTGATAATCTCTGCCAGAGCCGGCAGTTTGTATTTCTCAGCGATCTGTCCGAAAATTTTTCTGGTTTCCTGGTTGGTGCTCATTAATCTTCCCTTTCTTGTGAAAAGCTGCTTATAAAGGTCATTTCATGCTGACAGGCAATCGTTGCCGTGTCTCAGTTCCGGCCGATGCCAAAATTTTCTCAATCATTATACCCGATACGAATCGTTTCCGGAATTATCCGGCGTCACCATATTTATTTCTGATTTTTACCAGATTTCGGTTTGCCAGGGCACCACCCGGCTGATGATTTTATTGTTTATAAGGCCATATAGGAATATATTAACAGCAGAAACCAGATTTAAAGGAAATACCATGAACCGACTCACCGTTTTATTTTGTGCCGCAGTCTGCGCCATAGTACTGGCATTGTCAGCTTCCACCGCATCAGCAGGATCAGATTGCTGTTCTGCTCCTCCGGCACCAACAGAACAGCCGGCAGATCTTTCGTTGAACACCCTGGCAAAAGGCAACAGCGCCTTTGCCATAAAGCTTTATCAGCAGCTGGGCGCCGCCGGCGGTAACCTTTTCTTTTCGCCATTCAGCGTCTCCTCTGCTCTCGGCATGACCTATGCCGGTGCTCGCGAAAATACTGCCACAGAAATGCAGGCCGCCATGTCTTTTGGCCTCGATCAGGAACCGCTGCACGACGCATTCAGGCAGCTCAACGAGAAACTGGCGTCTACGGCCAACAGTGATGGCCAGAAACTCAACATCGCCAACGGCCTCTGCCTCACCGGCGGTGACGTGAGCGAAGAATTCAAGGCGCTGCTGCAGAAAAACTACGCGGCTGAAATGTTCGCGGGCGATCTTGAAAAGATCAACGGCTGGGTAAAAACAAAAACCGAGGGCAAGATCGAAAAAATCCTCGAAGCGCTTGATCCCGACTCCGTATGCGTTCTGCTGAATGCCATTTATTTCAAAGGCGTCTGGGAAAGCCAGTTCGACGAAAAACAGACAAAAGAAGCCCCTTTCAGATTGTCTGAAACAGAAAATGCCCAGGTTCCATTCATGTATCAGAAGGGCAGCTACCGGCTCATCGAAAAAGATGATTTTCAGGCCATCGCCATGCCCTACAAGGGAAAAGCGCTGGCAATGATCGCAGTGCTGCCGCAGAAAGTCGACGGCCTCGCCGGTCTCGAAAAAGACCTGAGCCCGGAAAAAGTCGAAGCATGGCTCACCGAACTGGACGCTGCTTCAGAGCAGGATGTAATGCTGTATCTGCCAAAATTCAAGCTCGAAACCGGCTACGACCTGGTTTCCGCCTGTAACGCCCTCGGCATGAAAGACGCTTTTGCTCCGGCCGCTGCCGATTTCACCGGCATGGGCTGGCCAAAGGGCAAATTATGGATCTCGCAGATCAAGCATAAAGCTTTTGTCGAAGTGAACGAAGAAGGCACCGAAGCCGCCGCCGCCACTGCCGTCGAAATGGCCACAAAATCGATCAGCATGGACCCGGTTTTTAAAGCCGACCACCCCTTCATCTTCATGATCCGCGACAACTCAACCGGCAGCATCCTCTTCATGGGCCGCATCGCCAACCCCGCCAGCAAATAAAAAACACGCAGAAATACTGTACCTGTTTAAAATAAAAACCCGTTGCCACCCGGCACGGGTTTTTTATTTAAATTCATTCAATGTGGCAATCCGGCCGTCAGGCTGCCGGTCTGTCACCAGTTAAAATCCTGCCAGCCCTCAGAAGCCGCGATCTGGTTGACTGCTTCTTTGATGGCCGGATCAGCGTTATTGCTGTTGGCAAGAATGAATGCGCCGCAGCCGCTCGACGCATGGGCGATGAACATCGATCGGTAGCCCTCGGTATTGCCGGTGTGCCCGAAAAACAGGCCTGGCCCCTTGTCGTGGTAAAGCGCAAATCCCAGGCCGAAAAAGGGCTCACGATATGGCGACAGCATCATTTTGAGCGATTGTGGCTGAAGCAACCCTGAAGTGTTGCCCTGAAGTATTTTCTGCAGATGCAGGGCAAACCTGGCAAGGTCGGTGGGGGTTGTCCAGATGCCGCTGCCAGCTTGAGTCGGGTAGACGAACCAGTTTCCTTTTACCGGTTCGCCGTCAGAACTGTGGCCGCAGGCCGCGTTTCTGCTCAAATGCCCGCCGGGTGGCTGCGCAAAGAAACTTCTGTGCATGCTCAATGGCTGCAACAGTTCGCATTGCATCAGTGTTTCAAAATTTTCGCCGGTAACATCCTGAAAAACCGTCTGTAGAATTGCAAAAGAGCCGGTAGAATAAGCGAACTGCCCGTCAACCGGTTTTTCAACGATTACCGCCGGCGCGTCGCATGGCCCGGTTCCGTTCAATACGTCTAACAATGAGGGTAGCGGGCCTTCTTTTGCAAAACCCCGGTAACTCGGCACATTGATGCCGGAAAAATGGCTTAGCATGCGCCTGATGGTTACCGAGGTCTTTCTGGTGAAATCGCTTTCAGGTAGCTTCCATGATTTCAGATATTCGTTTACTGGTCTGTCGAGGTCCAGTATGCCTTTTTCAACCAGAATCATGGTTAAAACAGCAGAAATGATCTTGCTGACCGACGCAGCCTGGAAAATCGTGTCAGGCCAGAGAGGCTCGCGCGATTCTTTGCTGATAACGCCTTCACACTGAGCATACGCAAGATGAAAATCGCGCAGAACCGCGATGCTGATGCCCGCGACATTGTGTCGTTTCAGTAGATTTTTAAGTTCTTCGGCTGCAAGACTCATTTTTATTCACCTGTTCTGTTGTGTCTGGATTGAATTGTCTGTTTAAGCTGCAATGACTGCGCAAATATAAAATGTTCAAAGAAATTGCCCGCGATAATGACCTCAGATGGCCTTGCCTGTCGGCTTGAGAGAGTCGGGATAACGATGCGGTGCCAGGCCTTTCGTCTGATGCCTGACCGGCTGATTTATCAGTTCAGCGGCCTCGGCAGCCGAAACCGTAATGCCCAGGAAAAGACTGAAAAAATGCCTGATTTCAGTGATCAGGTCGATCTGGTAATGCTCGGGATAGAGGCATTTCATCAGCCATTTCAGCCCGATAAAGCGCATGAAAGAAGGTGGGCGGTCAAACCAGTTGAAAGGTAGCGACGGAATCAGAAAGACGCGCCGGTCTCTCACTGCCTTTACCTGTTTCCATTCCGGGTTTTTGAAAACATCGGCAAAGAAAGCCCGTTCGAGAGCGATAATGATATCAGGCCCGGCAGCGGCAACCTGCTCGATGCTGACCCTTTCCATGCCCGCATGCGTCTTGATGTTGCCACGGTGAATGTTTACGTCGCCTGCCAGTTTGAGAAGATGCGCGTGCAGTGAATCATCGAATTCCGTGGCCAGGCCATCACGGCCTTCCGCATAATAGACACGCGGGCGGCGGGCGACCGGAATCTGCTGCAGAACCGCCTCGACTTCTCTCAACGTCTCCCGGCAGTATGAAGCCAGTTTGTTGGTTCGCTCTTTCTGGTTGAGCACCTGGCCAAGAAAATCGTAAGCGGCCGGGTAGTCGGCCAGATCGACAAGATCGCCCATGGTTACATATACAAACGGCAGGGTGAGAGCATTGAGAGCATCCTCGGATTTTTTATGGAACGGCTTTTTAGTTTCGGCCCAGACGACCACCAGATCTGGCCGGGCCTTCGCCAGGCCTTCGGTGTCAGGCAGCATGCCGATAATCGGCAGCTTGTGAAGGCAGGCGGGAAGATACTTCAGACTTTCACCCGTCAATGGCTGAAGCAGCCCCGGCAGCATCTCGGGTGCTATGCTGCAGAGAGCGGTAAACCCATACGGAGAAGCTGAATAAATGGTTTTTATGACTTCAGGCAGGCTAACTCGCCGGCCGGCCATATCGATAATCTCACGGCCCGCTGGCCTGTTCAGTTCGTCTGCTTGCATCTCTTTCTCCCGTTTCGCCGGCATTTGCGGCTGGCTTCATGCCTGCCGGCAATTTTCAGCCTGTCGAGTCAGTTTACCAGTTTTAACCGGCAATTCAAAGCATTGGCCATTATTAACATGGCAGTCATCTTTGCTTTCATATCTGTAAATTCAGCTATCCTGGCTATGTTCCAGAGCCGGTTAAAAAATCTAAACCCGGTTGCGCCGCCTCGCGTTCTAATTTCCAGAACACCAGCGAGGAGGTCGACCATGAAAAAGTTTGCCAGGGCTTTGAGGTTGTCTGTTGCTGTGGCGGTAATTTTTTGCGCCATGACCGCTCTCATGGCTGAAGAAAGCCAGAACAGCGAAGTCGCAGTTATCGATCAGCTTTGCCAGAACTTCACATTTCAGGGCGACAATGCCGCTCACGACCCATTCAAACCGCTTATCACAAAAAAGGTCGTCGAGCCACTTAAAATCGAGCGACAGCCAGAACCCGCCCCGCAAAAGGAAGTTAAAAAAGTGATCCCGCCTCTCAAGCTCACAGTTACCGGTATTTGCGGTAACGAGAACGTCAGAGAGGCCGTCATTCAGTTCGAAAACGATGAGCATATCGTCAGACCCGGCCAGGTTGTGAATGGCAAGTTCAAGGTCGTCGATATCGAAAATGGCAGAGTCGTCGTTTACTCGATCAGGGAAGCCCGCCGCGCCGCCTTTGCGCTCAACGAAAATTGACAGGCCTCGCTGCCTGCAATCTGAAAGACTGCTGAAACAGAAAAATCCCCGGCCATCCTTTGGCCGGGGATTTTCAGCAATTGCCGGAAATAAAAAGCTGGCACCACACACAACCGGAGAGATTCATCACCTGAGAGTCAGACAAGAACCCAAACGCGAAAGCGCCCGAAAGAAAAGTGGTGCCAGCTATAATGAATGTATCCAATAAAAACACAAAAGCAAGCGGTATTTTTTCGGGCAGTTAAAATGCAGTTGCTGAGCTGCATACAGACAGCGTATTCACAGAATTCTGCCTTGCAAAAACATCAAGGCCACATTCGATCAGCGTGGCAATTCAGTGCCTTTGTTCATAATTCGTATGTATTCCACGTAGGAATAAAGGCGGTTTCTTTTCTGCCCGGTCACCTCTTTGACGATTCCAAGTTGTTCCAGTTCACGCAGGCAGGCATTGACGGTTGCCGGTGCCAGACGGGTTTTTTCCTGAATCCAGTTCGGCGAGGCTATAGGTCGCTCCAGCATCGATTTATGAATTAGATGTGCAGAGCCAGATATGCGCTTTAGGCCGTTGATACGCTGTCCGTCTTCAGCAGCAAGCTTCATCAGTTGCTGAGCAGTATCCACGGCTTGTGTTGCTGTGTGAATAACTGCGTCGGCAAAAAAGTGCAGCCATGCCTCCCAGTCGCCGGTCAGGCGAACTTCATTCAGCAGTTCGTAGTAACGCTGCCGATGACTTTTGAAATACAGACTCAAATAAAGCATCGGCTCCTTGAGCACCTTCTCGGAACAGAGCAGCAAAGTTATAATCAGACGTCCCAGGCGCCCGTTACCATCAAGAAATGGGTGGATGGTTTCAAACTGAACATGCGCCAATGCTGCTTTGACAAGAACGGAGGTTTTTTCCGGCTGGTCGTGTAGAAACAGCTCCAGCTTGCCCATGCACTCGTGAACATATTCCGGCGGCGGAGGTACGAAAACAGCTGTGCCCGGCCGGCTGCCGCCGATCCAATTCTGGCTTCTGCGAAACTCGCCAGGATCTCGGTCTTTGCCGCGCCCTTTCGACAACAGTACACCATGGATCTCTTTCAACAATCTGAGAGAGAGCGGGAAACCTTCATTGAGGCGACTCAAGCCATGATTCAGCGCCGCCACATAATTGCTGACCTCCTGCACGTCATTCAACGGCACGCCAGGTTGATGCTTAAATTCAAACAGCAGCAGGTCTGAAAGCGATGACTGCGTCCCCTCGATCATCGACGAAAGAACGGCCTCTTTGCGCACATACATATAGAGGAAAAGCGAAGTGTCCGGCAGGAATACCGAGACACTGTCCAGGCGGCCGAGAGCCAACAAAGCCTGATCAAATTTTTCCCTGAGTTCAGATGACCATTCAATTGGCGGTTTTGGTGGTAACGGTGCCGGGATAAAGGCTTGCGCTTTTTCCTCGACCGTAGAAATGGTCATGTAGTGGCCTTGTAGATCCCTGTTCATGCTTTTATTTCACTTTTTGAATTAACGATTTCGCTATTTTAATTTGGGCTTGAAATTAAAATAATCTGCTGAGGCTCGGTTGTCAAGAGACCGTTCAGGCAACCGGGTAAGGCAAAACAGACAATCCGACGAGTCGGATTTTTCAAAATTTGACGATTTCTTCACCATACCGGAAAACCTTCGTATGCCGTTACGCTGACCATAAAAGTGGTCATAAAACGTTTTTGTTGTCTATAAGTCTAAACATATCTATATTAACAGCTGAACAGCAATTTTTCGAGACTTGTAAAAATGATTCCGCTTGTAGCAGGAATCAAATGTCCCGCGAGTAATAAAAACAGGAATTTAAGCAATGGAATATATCTGCAGAATTTGCAACCAGCCCAGACCAGAGTCGGCCTTTACTGAAAAAAGCCATTCTTTGCACACTTGCAAAAAATGTAATGTTTTACCCAATCAGAGAACTGAAGAGCGTGATCAATTGGATGAAATTTTTAAAATTTTCATGCAGACGCGCATCTCACAGAAAGACACGGTGAGACTTAAGACCTTATGCACCAGCAAATATCCCAGGGTTGCTGTACATGCGACTCTGGTTTTTGAAGTTTCGCAGCTCAGGCCTTACAAAAAAGGAAGATTTGCTTTTCTGGAACAGAAATACCCCGAGCTCGCAAAAAGAATTGAAGACGCCGGATTTTTTTACCCTCAATACATCAAGACAAACAGCAATTAGAAGTCCCGGCCCCAGACAAGGATTTTCGCATTGACGGCGGCCCTGTCGAGCTATTATAGAAAGTTTGATTGCGACCTTTGGACACCGGTTCGATTCTCGCTTAATCGTTTATAAGTTTGACCAATTTTCTTATACCACCTCTGTCTGGTGTTATTTATATATTTACCCGGGAAACCAGTTTATGCTTGTTAAGAAAGTAACGATCCGTCTCATAAAACCTGATTCGCAGACGGTTGTGATTCCAGCACTCACTGGCATTCACTCTGTTTTTGGGATGGGAATAGTTATCGGTACTGTCATGCTTTTTATGGTCCTTGCGAGTAATACTAGACTGGGAAGTGGTATTGGATCTCCGCCTCCGGAAATGAGTGCTTCCACATCAATCATCATGACACTGATTGGAGCACTGCTTCTGTTCGGATCAAACTGGCTGAGAAACAGCTTTAAAAGTTTTTATATTCTGGATAAGCGCAAAAGTCTTGTTCTTCTCCGACACCAGTTTCTGGAAAATATCTTCAGAGACATTCAAATAGTAGACCTGAAACTGATAATCGGTGTTTCGGTTAAAACCAGAAACGCAGAGGCCACTTCCAGGGAAATATTTGACCTGCTGTTTACCTCCTGGATATACGGGCTTCTGGGCAGAAAGCAATCGGTAAAAACCTCTGAAGACACGGCTCTGATCGCGACTCTGACCAATGGCGACCTGATCTATCTGTCGCACTTTGAAAACGGCCAGGACAATGCCGATGCGGCGTTTAAAGCCGCCAGAGAACTTGATGGCTGGCTCAATATCTCTGATGAAATAAGGCAGACTCGTATCAGAGAAGACTATATCGAATCTCCGGCACCGGTTTTGGCTTTTGAGATTCTCAAATGGGCCGTAATGATAGGCTTTCTGATCTGGATAACCTATCTTCTGGTCTCTTCAACAATGGATTAATTCAACAATAGAGAAGTTTCTGCTGGATCGTTTTATTTGAGTCGAGTTCAGAGAAATTCTGCCTGGCGAAAATGCCGGCAGCGTTCAATTCCATTCGGTCGTTTACGACTTCTCCGAACAGATTCTGCCGATTACAGGCACATACAGTCGCAAAATAGGCACCGGGCTGCGAATAATTGTAACCCTGCAACCGGTTGCTGTTTTTCCGAATCATTTTTGTCATCACTTCTCCCACAACTTCAGCTATATTCTATCAAATCAGCTCTAAGCGAAACCTCGCCCGCTTTTTGCAAAGCGGACGAGTTTTCAAACCGTGGAGGAGGCCCACATCAAGCTATTTTCTCGTCCGGTCAATTATTGGATTCGATTGTATTTATTAGCCGACAGGCTTTAATTTCTCGACAACCGCATGAAGCTGAAGACCTAAGGCCTTGATTACTTTAAGAATAGTTGAAAGTTCAGGATTTCCTTCCGGCGAAAGCGCTTTGTATAAACTTTCACGGCCCAAGCCGGTTTTCTTTGCGATCTGGGTCATTCCTTTTGCTCTTGCAATGTCACCAAGTGCTGCGGCAATCAATGATGGATCATTTTCTTCCAAAGCAGCTTCGAGATATGCTGCCATATCTTCTTCTGTTTTAAGGTGTTCCGCTGCATCCCACAATCGCGTCTTTTCTTTCTTCATTTCAGCTCCTCCAAATGCTCCATGAGTTCCTGTGCCTTTTTGATGTCCCTGGACTGGGTTGATTTATCTCCCCCACACAAAAGGATTATAATCCTGTTCCCTTTTTGAATGAGATAAACTCTGTAGCCGGGCCCGTAATTTATTCGAATCTCCGATATTCCATTGCCAACGGGTTTAACATCACCTGGATTGCCTGACGCCAATCTTCGGATTCGGATGTTTATGCGCATGCGCGCATTTCTATCCTTTAAAGCCTCAAACCATTTTTCGTAGGTTGTAGTCTGCCGGATTTCCATTATGCCTTAAGTGTATCCTATAAAATACAGGCTGTCAATTTGTCATTACAGATAAACCCATCTTGAGGTGTCATTTTGGAACCTCAAGTGATGAACAAAGCCTGGCTAAAAGAGAGAAACCCGCAGCATGAACTTAACCTGGAAATCTTGTCTTGCTTCAGGGCGAGCAAAACCTCTTTATTTAAGGCCTTGAAGGCACGTTAAAATTGTTTCCTGACACCCGGCTGTTTGAAGAAATCGCTTAAAAACACCCTAAAAGGCAACAAAATAGACTCTTTCCGGTTTTATGGCCTTTGGGGCCAGAAAACCAGAAAGAGTTGTTGGATTGTTTCAAGGTAAAGATTGTTTTGTCTGGTTCTTGTCTGCTTAAAATCTGGCTTAGCCGAAAAATTTCTCGTAGTCGTCGTGATTGCCGACCCAGAACCAGGTAATTGTTTCTTCGTCAAGAATGCCAAGAGCGCGGTAGCCAGAAGAAAGTCTCACTGACCAGATGTTTTCTTCACGGTTGATGCACTTGAATCGTAAAGATGGGTGAAACTGGTTTTCAGACCAGAGTCGATAAGCTTTTCTTGCCTGAATCCTGGTGTTTCTGTCGAGGTTGCGATAGTTTTCCCAGAAAGACGGCAGAGTTGCCGAATTCATAGTTTTTTCAGGTCCATCGGTTCAGATTTGCCGTTCTTTACGTCTTTTCTGGCCTGTTTGGCTGCAGCGATCAGCTTGCTCTGGCTTTTGGCAAATGAGTTGTTCCAGTTGGCCTCATCCCTGATTTCTTCGATGTACTCGCGAAGATGTTCCATCACACGTTCCTGAACTTGTTCAGGAAGAGATTCAAGCATTTTAATCATGGTGGCCATCGTTGCTGTTGTTGCCATAAGAAATCTCCGGCGGCAGAGTAATGTCGCCAGAACGGCCTTACCATCGGCAAATATTCCAGTTGCCGATGAACTTTGATTATTTGAGAAATTCTCAAATGTAAAATTATATAAAACCGCTCTGAAAGCGGAAAATCCTCGCCACGGACGAGGATTTGCGCATTGGAGGCGGCGGGAATCGAACCCGCGTCCGAAAAGGCTCACAGACACCGTCTACCATTATGTCCTGCGTTTAATTGTTTAAGACTTTCGTAACCCACAGGCAGGTCTCTACTCATCCGATCCGTCTGGAAAATCTCGACTTGCTACCCCAGTGGCCCGGTATCAAGCCCAGCCGGTTTTGTCTACGGTCGTCTCAGTGCTTACCGGCGGAATCAGCTGAGGGACCGTCACAGCAAATTAGGCTGCGAGTGCCAGTTCTTCGTTGGCAGTTAAGTTTTGATCGATTTTATAACGAGGCCCTTCGATCAACCTCGAATGGCAGGTGGATGCTCACGCTCCCCGTCGAAACCAGGTCGCCCCCGATTTCTTCGGTTGTACAAAACAACCACTGGTAAAAGTATAGCCCAAAGCTGGCGCAAAAGCAAGACTGATGCAAAGTTTTCTACATCAGGGGCGCAGCAGGCTGATAACTTCAGTGTCTTTCAGGTTTTCATTCTCGAGCGCAAAATCAAGGGCGGTTCTGCCTTGCTCGCTGTCGACGCAGTCAATTCTGGCGCCGGCATCGACAAGAATCTTGACTGTTTCCGGGCTGATACTCATTTCGGCCGCTGCCATGAGCGCCGAGAAACCATATTTATCACAGGTGTTTACATCGGCGCCGGCTGCAATAAGAGCCTTTATCGCCTCAGGGGCCGAAAATCTGGCTGCGAAAAACAACGGCGTCCTGCCCAGGTCGTCAGTTGAATTGATGTCGGCGCCCCTTGTCAGAAAAAGCTTAACGACTTCCGGGTCTCTATTGCTGGCCGCTCTAAGAAGCAGTTCGGCTTCAGAAACAGGTTTGCCGGCAGTTTTTTCTGTTTCGGCAAGCAGAAACTTTACGACCTCTGAGTTATTGTACTGTGTTGCATAAAGCAGCGCTGTGGTGCCATTTCTGCTGACAGTGTCGATTCTGGCCCCTGATTTGATGAGGAATTTTACCATTTCAGGGTTTGGGTTGCCGATGGCTGCTTCCATCAAAGCTGTTATGCCGTCTCTGTCAGGCATATTTACATCGATGCCAAGGTGCACTATTCTCCTGGCCAGATTCAGCCCGTCTTTGGCAGCCACCGCCACCAGCCAGGCTTCATACAGAAGCGGGTCTTTGCTGGTCAGCTTTGCGCCATGCCGTAAAAGCAGATCGATCAGACTGGCGCTCCTGGGTTCTTTATAGGTGTCGCCGTTCGCGGCACTGCGAATAGCCATATCCAGAGCCCTGACATGATTCGCGGCGCCTGCATTCAGAGAAGCCCCGGCTTTCAGCAGTATTTTAACAATGTTTTCGTTGCCCTTAACCCCACATGCCCAGATCAGTGCTGTGGAACCCTTGTTGTCGCGGGCATTAACTTTAGCGCCATGCCTGATAAGGGTCTTCACCAGACTTTCATTGGCAGGTTCAACCACAGCATGCATCAGCGGTGTCATGCCATTTTCGTCTCCGATATTTACCCTGGTTCCGAGCTTGATCAAAGTTTCGGCAACTTCACGGTTTTTGTTGTAATAAATCGCGCAGGAAAGGGCGTTGCGCCCCTTTGCATCGACCGCTGCCAGATCGGCGCCGGCGGCTGCAAGCATCGCAACGATACGCGGGTCTTGGTTATGGGAAGCGGCAAAGAGCAGGGGAGTTGTTCCGGTGCTGGCCTTATCGTTGACACCCAGCCCCTGGCGCAGCAGGAAGGCGACAACCTCAGGGTTTCTGGCATTCGCGGCGGCGCTGTGCAGCAGAGTGAAACCCCGTTCGTCAGTAAAATCCCTGCTGTTATACAGTTCAAGCGCTGTCTTGAACATTTTCATGCTTTTGTTGCCGGTTGCCGCTTTGAGAACTTCGAGATCGATGTTGAAACCCTCTGAAGCAAGAAATCTCAGGGTGGTTTCATCGTCACGGAAAACCGTGAAGGCGCTCATGACATTTCTTTCTGTTTCGGCATCAAGCTTCGCGCCTGCGTCGATAAGGGCTTTGATGATCGTCCGGTCGCAACCGGTAAGAATGGCGGTCGAGAGCAGACTGCTGCCATCTTCGACCGGTTTGTTGACATCGGCGCCTTCCCGGATTGCTCGCGTCAGCTTCAATAAAGCACCTGGCTGCCGGTTGCTGATGATTTCCTCAAGATTTTCAGCAAAAACAGCTGAATTAAATGAAAATAACAGAGCAAACGGAATAAGTTTTCTGAGCATTGAATTCACCTTCAGACCAGAATTTTTTTTGAATCAGAATACAGTATAAGAAGAAAAGGCGCTGACAGCAATTACGGCAAACCATAGCCGCCATCCGCGCGCCGGCGAGAATCATGCTCTGAACGTTAAGACGGCATTCCAGTGCTTTTTCCAGTGGATTAGAGTCAAGTCTATTCAAATGCTGACGCGTGATGTATAGTTTCCACATCTTTTGTCTGAAACCAGATTTTTAAATCAGAGTGGTCGGTTGCCCGGCCAGGGAGATATTGCCATGAAAAGAATTCCCGCTTTATTGCTGATCAGCATCCTGCTCTTTTCCTGTTTTCTCGATGCAAAAATTCTGTTTGCGTCCGAACTGGCAGCAGACGGGATGGAATACATTGAAGTCCGCAATGAAAAAAACGAACGGGTTAAGTTTTCCAGATTGATCATGGGAACGGACCATCTGGCACAGGAAGACTGGTATGGCGAAGTTCCAAGAAAAATAACCGAACAGAGCATCAATAACCTGTTTGACGAAGCCGTGCGCCTCGGAATCAACCTTTTTGACACCTCGCCAATCTATGTCGGCGATGTCGAATATAAGCTTGGCAACTGGATCTCGGCATATCGACAGAAAAACCCGGGCAAAAAAATCTACACCCTTTCTAAAGGCGGGTTTCCGTTTGATCTTTTCTGGTCAAAGAAACTGCCGGAAGGCGAAAACTCTTTCTGTCTGCAGGAAATGCTGAAAGCAAAGAACATCATGGCCGAGGGCTATACGGAACTGCCTAATTCGACCGACGGAACCTATGCCAGCCGCCTGTTCGGCAGTAAAGAGCAGATTGCCGAAAGGGTAGGCGAGGAGCTTGGCCATACAATCAAAAATCTGCAGGGAACCCCTGATGTTTACCTCATGCACAGAGATGACGGCGATTTTATCAATTTCGAGCCGATCAAGAGAAGCCAGAATTCGGTAAAAACAATAATGGAAGCCCTCAGTTCGAAAGATATCCGCAATAAATACACATTTCTCGGCTGGTCAAACTGGAAACCCCACAGAATCACCAGATCGCTGGCACTTGCCAAAAAGCAGTCAGACCTTGCGAAGCCGGTTTTCAACAGCCCGTATTTTTCTCTCTTTGAAATGTCTGAACGGGCCATTCATGCCGGCGGTGTCCAGGTAACCCATGAAGAAATGATGGATGAAAACTTTCTCAAGGGCATCAAGATTATGCCCTATTCGCCGCTGGGTGGCATCAGTATTCTCGACCGGCCCGAACCCTGCTGGGATAACGCCAGAAAAGCCGCCAGAAAAAAATACGCTCAGGGCGACCCATACTGGAGAAACGTCTATCATTCAATCTTCACCTGCGCTAATGAAGAAAGATACAATCGGCTCGTTAAATTCACCGAAGACTTCAACAGGAAACACAAAACATCTTATACGGCTGACCAGATGGCCAACGCCTATGCTCTTGCTCATAAACGCACCGACTTTCTGGTTATCGGCCCAATCACTGTTGAGCAGCTGAGAAGAACCGTCGCTTCGCTCAAACTGGCTAAAATGCTGACAAAAGACGACCTCGATTTTCTCTATTACGGCAATGAATGACAAAATGGCCTGAATAACAGGCAATGCGTCGATGAATCCCCGTTCACTTTTTCAATGATGAACGGGGATTTTTGCATCGGAAAAGGTAAGGTGCGGGCTTTGCCGATAAAGCTGCGCCAGAAGATGTGTGGTCTTGAATCAGCGCGGCAGGGTTTCGAAGCCTTCGCCGTAAACCTGCACCGTGTCCTGAATCACCACGAATGAATCGGGGTCGGCGTCGGCAATCAGACGGCGCAGCGTCGGCACGCGATTGCGGCCGATGACCGTGGCCAGCGTCGTTTTCTCGACACCGCTGAAACCGCCGTAAGACTTGTATTCGGTCACACCGCGCGACAGCTCGGTAAAAATCAGTTCCTTGATTGCTTTCGGCTTGTCGGTGATGATCATTACCAGCTGATTGGCGCGAAAACCGTTGAGAACCGCGTCGAGCGTGCGCGCCTGAATGAAGATGAAAATGAACGAATACATCATCGTTCTGAAGCCGACCATCGCATCGCTGAACGTGAAAAAGCCGATCGTCAGCACGATTGTATCGGTTACCAGAAGAGTTTTGCCGACGGGAATATGCCGAAGCTTGCGCACGACCTGCGCGAGTGCGTCGGCCCCGCCTGTCGCCGCGCCCTCATTGAAGACGATTGCCATGCCGGTGCCGATCGCCAGAGCGCCGTAAATCGATGCTACCAGCAGTTCATGGTCGAGCAGCTGCCTGATTTTAACGTCATAGCCTCTGCTTTGCAGATACCAGAGAAAAATATCCATCGAAAAATACAGCAGCGATGTCGAATATACTGATTTCGCGCCAAAGGCTTTGCCAAGAACCCTGATCGACGCGGCAAAAATAATTATCGTCAGTGTCCAGGAAACCATACCGACAACCGGCAGCATGCGGCCATCGGCAAAAAGACTGCCGAGAAACTTCGCCACGATGATGCCAAGGCCGGTGACGCCGCCTTCAAACAGATTCAGTGGCAGAATGAACAGCACATAACCGAACGATGAAAGAAGCGTGCCAAGGGTTATCCATAACCAGGAACCAGCACTGGCTTCGACTTTGTGGGCGGTGCTGACTGATTCCATATTAGCTCCTTATGGCGAATGATATTTAAATTCCAGCCCATACCCCTCCGGGGCATAAACGCGGGAATAACGGGGGCGGCCGCAACCATCTTAAATGAAGTCTGTCTGATTTGCCACTGCTTCTGATTATTTACCTGTTTCGTTGCAGGGCAGGCGTATTAAGCCCGCTTTAGCATGTTTTCCTGGTTTTGCACTATTTGCCTGTGCACGGCTAAAGCTATATAATGGCCGTGAAAAAATCGTTCAAGGGGTCTTTATGAAAAAAGCCACATCGCTTTGTGTCTGTTTTTGCTTCGCAATTTTCGGCAATTTTGCCATGGTAAACGCTCAAAATCTGGTTAAGGAACCGCTTGAAGCTGTTCAGACTGTTGGCCAGCCTCCGATCGAACAGTTGAGCGTCGAGCGTGTCGAGTCGACATCCGGGGCAGATGCTGCCACCGCAGTCGGTTCAGAAACTGCTGTTTCTGAGTCAGAAACGACCTGGGAAGCCATCGTTTACGGCGAAGACTGGCAGAAAGAGCGCGAAAAAATCGGGCTGTGCATCCCGGAATTCGCTTCAGGGCTTGCCATTCCGGCTACCCAGGCTGACAAAAATAATAAAAATACGCTGCCGGTCGAAGTTGCTCAGAATATCACGCTGGCCATTGAAAATTATTATCTGCTGCTCGACAAAATCAGCCTTGGGGCTGGCGGTCGGCCTTTCGAAATCACCGCCGTCAGAATCACCGAGGGCTATATTCTTCTCTGGGTCGATGAACCCGGCATCATGGACGGTGGTCGTGCCCTTGTCTATTCAATCGAAAAGGGAAAAATCGTCGCAGATTTCTTTGACGGCGGCCTCAGAGGCTGAAAATTCAGGTATCTTGTCAATGTGTAATACTTTGTGATATTTTAGCCGATAATCATTTAAATCTATAACTGAGGTCGAAGAATGGAAAATCCTGAACACCACGAACCGCAAGGTTTGATTGTATCCATTGTCAGAACATTCCTTGGCGGGCCATTATCGATTCTTCTGATACTTTTTGCCGTTCTTGCCGGCGTCATCGCCGTACAGGTCACGCCACGCGAAGAAGAACCGCAGATAGTAGTTCCGATGGTCGATATTTACGTTGGTTTCCCGGGCCACTCACCGCGCGAAGTCGAAGAACTCGTGACCAGACCCCTCGAAAAGCTGATGTGGCAAATCGACGGCGTTGAACATGTCTACTCGATGAGCAACCGCGATCAGTCGATGGTGACCGTCAGATTCTACGTCGGCCAGGATCGCGAGCGTGCCATGGTCAAGATTCGCGACAAGATCGACGGCAACCAGGACCTGGTGCCACCCGGCGTCAGTAACTGGATGGTCAAGCCTGTCGAGATCGACGATGTACCGATAGTTACATTGACCCTGACTTCGCCTGACGCCAGTGCGTCAGAACTGCGCCGCATCGCCGAAGAGGCCGAAGCTCGCCTGGCGCGGGTGCGCAATGTTTTCCGCTCAGAAATTCATGGCGGTTATCGCCGTGAAGTTAGAATCGAAGCCGATTCGGCCCGTATGCAGGCGCTTGGCGTCTGCTTTGCCGATATTCAGATGGCGGTAGCCGGCAACAACCTGCTTGCCGACGCCGGCCGCATTGTAGACGGTGGCGCCAGCATGCGCGTGCTTTCCGGCAAGGTTATCAGAAGTGCGGCTGAGATAGCGAGAATTCCGATTCGTTCGGTTGACGGGCGCCCGGTCTACATCGAAGATGTGGCGGCCGTGCAGGATACCGTCGAAGAACCTGAACGCTACCACCATTCAACCTGGGGCCCGGCTTCTGGCCGCTCAGAAACCGGTGAGCGTCACCCGGCCGTTACCATTTCCTTCAGCAAGAAAAAAGGCACCAATGCCGTCGACGTTGCCCGTGAAATCATTGCCGAAGCCGAAAAGCTCAAAGGCAAAGTTATTCCGCCTGAGGTCGATCTGATTGTCAGCCGCGATTACGGCGCCACTGCCAATGAAAAGGTCAATGAGCTGCTGTCGAGCATGGTTTTTGCAGTTCTGACGGTTGTTGGCCTTCTTGCCTTCACCATGGGCTGGCGTTCAGCTGCTGTCGTCGGTCTTTCGGTGCCGGTCAGCTTCGCTCTTGCCCTGTTTGTAAATCTGGTCGCCGGGTTTACCATTAACCGCGTCACACTTTTTGCACTGATTCTCAGTCTCGGCCTCGTCGTCGACGATCCGATCACCAATGTCGATAATATTCAGCGCCATCTGCAGATGGGCAAAGAGACCCCTGAAAAGGCGACAATAACTGCAGTAATGGAAGTCATCGTGCCGGTTATCATGTCGACGCTCGCCATCATCGTGGCCTTTCTGCCGATGTTCTACATTACCGGCATGATGGGCCCTTACATGGGCCCGATGGCGATCAATGTTCCTCTGACGGTAACTTTCTCGACCGTCTGTGCCCTGACTTTCGTTCCGTGGGTGGCTCTCAAGCTGCTGCGGGGTCTCCCGGCAGATGCACAGGGGCAGAATGACGGGGTTCCCGGCTGGGTTCGCAGTTTTTACCGCTGGCTGATCACGCCGTTTCTGAAGTTTCGCAATGCGGTGATTCTGGTAATAGTTATCGTTATTCTGCTGATTGGCTCGATTCTGCTGATGGCTAACCGCAAGGTGCCGCTTAAAATGCTGCCATTCGACAACAAAGATGAGCTGCAGCTGGTAGTCGACATGCCGGAAGGTTCATCGCTCGAACTCACTGATCGTGCCGTGCGCGAATTCGAAAAGTATCTGGCACGCGTTAATGAAGTAAAAAGCGTGCAGTCGTATGTCGGTGTTCCCGCACCGATCGATTTCAACGGTCTGGTGCGCCATTACAATCTGCGGCGCAGCCCTCACAATGCCGATATCAGAATCAATCTGGCCCACAAGGGGCAGCGTATTCAGCAGAGTCACGCAATTGCGCTGCGTTTGCGCAAAGACCTTACCGCAATTGCAGATAAATACGGTGCTGTGGTCAGTATTGTCGAGATTCCACCGGGGCCACCGGTTTTCTCGACGATCACCGTCGAAGTCTATGGTGACGAAGACAGAACCTACGAAGACATTATCAAGGGCGCAGAATTCCTGCAACAGCAGCTGAAAGAGGAAGACAGTGTTCACATTACTCAGATCGACAACATGAATCAGGCTGCTCATGACCGGATCGTCTTCGTTCCTGACGTTCACAAAGCGGCAATGCATGGGCTTTCGGCAATGTCGATTCAGCAGATGCTGATGCAGGCAATCAGCGGTAATCATCTCGGTATCGCGCATATCGACAACGAGCGTGAAGCCGTGCTGATCAAGGCCCGACTGCCGCTTGCCGACCGTAATAATCTGCAGCGTCTGCGCGAGCTGCCCCTGCGTGACCGTGCCGGCAATCTCGTAGCTGTTGGTGAACTTGGTGAATTCAGGATCGAACGTGAAGAGCAGGTTATTCAGCACAAGAATATGCGACCGGTAGTCTTTGTCACTGCCGAGTGTGTTGGCCGTCCGCCTGCCGAAATCATTCTCGACATGAGCCGCCGGCTCGAAAAGAATCCGCTGCCGCCTGGCATTTCGCTCGACTGGGCCGGTGAAGGTGAATGGGAAATAACTGTAAGAGTTTTCCGTGACCTCGGCATAGCCTTTGGTGTTGCCCTGTTCGGCATCTATCTACTGCTCGTTGTTCAGATGGGCTCATTTGTGATGCCGCTGCTGGTCATGTCAGCGATTCCTCTGGTGATCATCGGCATAGCTCCGGGTTTCTATCTGTTGAACCTTATCAGTGCCGGTTCTGTTGGCGGTTACCCTGACCCGATCTTCTTCACTGCAACCGGTATGATCGGCATGATTGCGCTCGGCGGCATCGTTATCAGAAACAGTGTAGTGCTGATCGAATTCATTCAGGATGCGGTAAAGGCCGGCATGAGTCTTGAAGAAGCCATCAAGGAAAGTGGTGCGGTGCGGTTCCGGGCAATCATGCTGACAGCTGCTACGACACTTCTCGGAGCCTGGCCGATCACTCTCGATCCGATTTTTTCGGGGCTGGCCTGGTCGTTGATTTTTGGTCTGATGGCCAGCACAGTCTTTACCGTTCTTGTCGTTCCCACTATCTATTACTTCAGCCAGAAGTCTGGCAATGCGGCGACTGAAGCTGCAGTTCAGGAGGTTAAGTCATGACCGAAGTTAATAACGCAAATAAACAATCTTTAACCGGCCGCCTGATCGGCCCTGCGCTTGGGGTTGGCGGGCTGCTGTTTCTGATGCTTTTCCAGGGTGGTTTCTTCGCTTCCGGGCAGATCGCGCCTGGTATGAGCAGTGAGGCCCAGGCCGGCAATGTCGACACTTTGACGGTCGAACAGACTGCCAGACCTGATTTTTATCAGGCGATCGGCACGGTGCGCAGCCGCAACGAAGTTGATGTCGTGCCGCGCATCATTGCCCGCATTCTCGAAATCAAGGTGCGCAGCGGCGACGTGGTCAAGCGCGGTGATGTTCTCGCGATTCTCGATGCCAAAGACCTTTCTGCGGTCGTATCGCAGGGCCAGGAACAGCTGCGCGCGGTAACCGCTTCGGTCGGGGCCGCAGACGAACAGGTCAAATCCGCCAAAGCCGCTCTTGATCTGGCCACCAAAGAGATGGAACGCACCCGCGCCCTGTTCGAAAAGAATGCTCTGGCCAAACGCGATTATGATCAGTCGATCGCTGCTTTTCGGCAGGCCGAAGCAGGTATGCAACAGGCGATCCAACAGCGTGTTGCCGCGTCAGCACAGGCCGCCGCCGCCGGTCAGGGTATCAAACAGGCTGAAGTAGGCCTTGGTTATGCCACGGTGGTCAGTCCCATCGATGCGATCGTCGCTGAACGCCTTGCCGACCCGGGTGACCTTGGCAACCCCGCCAATGTAATGCTGCGGCTTTTCGATCCTGCAACTCTGCTGCTCGAAGTGCCGGTCAGAGAAAGTCTGGTGCAGGAAGTGGCGATCGGCTCGCAGGTCAGCTACAGTGTTCCCTCGCTCGGTCGGACTTTTGAAGGTACGGTTCGTGAAATTGTGCCGTCGGTCGACCCGCGCACCCGCACATTTCTCGTCAAAGTCTGCATCGACAAGTCTGAAGGGCTGATGCCCGGAATGTTTGGCACGATCAGGGTTCCCCTGAAATCTGAAAAAAAAGTCATAATTGTGCCGGAATCTGCTATAATTAAAACCGGTCAGCTTGAATCGGTGGTTGAAGTCGAGGGCGGCAGACTGCTGCGCAGGCAGATCAGAAGTATCGACGCCGGTAACGGTAATCGTGAAGTGATTTCGGGGCTGAAACCGGGGCAAAAAATTCTCAAAGTTGGCAATTCCAGAAGCTGAACAAGCTTTTGCATATTTAAAATCTAAAACGGAGGAATTTCAATGAGCAAAACTCTCAAGGGTACCAAAACCGCTGAAAATCTGATGAAGGCGTTTGCCGGTGAATCACAGGCCCGCAATCGTTACACCTATTACGCATCTGTGGCCAAAAAAGAAGGTTTTCTGCAGATCGCCGACCTCTTTCTTGAAACCGCTGAAAACGAAAAGGAACACGCCAAAGTGTTCATGAAGCAGCTGCTCAAATACGGCATGAATGAAGAATGTGTCGTCATCAACGACGCCGGTTACCCGGTTGCCTATGCTGATACCCTTAAAAACCTGCAGTATGCCGCTGACGGCGAAAAAGAAGAATGGACCTCTCTTTACAAGAGCTTTGCCGAAACCGCCAAAGCTGAAGGTTTTGCCGATATCGCCGCCGTTTTCACCAATATCGCCAAGGTCGAAGAGCGCCATGAAGCCCGCTATCGCAAACTGCACGATAACGTCAAGAATCACACCGTTTTCAAAAAAGACGGCAAAGTATTCTGGAAGTGCAACAACTGCGGTCACATCATGGAAACCCTCGAAGCCCCGCCGAAATGCCCGGTTTGCGAACACGGCCGCGAACATTTTGAAGTCTGGGTCGAAAATTACTGAGTTGTCTGTGTATATTGAAAACCAGGCCGTCAGCAGCGCTGACGGCTTTTTCTCTATTCTGGGTTAGGTTCCCGCCTCCGCGGGAATGGCGGAAAACTGTGTAAATCTTTTTTGACGGTAGATTAGCAATACGCACTGATTTCTGAGAAACTTCTGAACGCCGGGGTCTGCATGAAAAGTGCCAGCACAGACACCTCCACTAATATTTTTGTCAGGTTCAGGCTGCTGACCTGGCTGGGAGCGTTTTTCTGTTTCGTTCTGGTGCCGGCTCTTCTGATAAATGAAGCGCTGGGCAGCATGCTGCAGCTTCGCAGCGACAAGGAGCGCCGGCAGCTGTTCAAGGAAATGGATGACCGTCTCAGCTACCTGACCCGGCACGCTGATGAATCGCATTATTACCATTCGCTGCTGAAAAATGCCTTCAAAAAAGCTTCGCAGAGCGCGCGACCCCTCGATGAGTTTGCCGGCAGCATTGAGTTGCTGCGCCGGCGGTTTCCCGGGGCGCTCAGGTTTATTGTCTGGGATGCAGATGGCCGGGTGGTGGACCGGCTTACTGACGAGAAGAGCTATCGTTACATCGTCAACAACCTTTTTGAGTTTTTCAGGGAGATTGCAGGTCATTGCCGCAGCAATTACCCGGGTGAGCCCGAACAACTGACGATCGTCGAAAAGCGCATCAACCTCTTCAGGTCATACCTCGGGCGTTTTCTGGTTCCGCATCATCTCAGACTGCCTTTCCAGGCAGGCGAACACGGCCGCTGCGTGCTGGCCGACAGCTCAGATGGTTTTCCGCTCTTCTGGTTTGATTCAAACAGTTCGCTGACGGTTTTTTGTGCGATAAAAAATCAGCTGTTCCGTAATCCTGGTGTCAGGCACGCGGTCGAGGTGCTCAACCGGCCAGATGATCCCCTGAAGTGCGGGTTTATCGAAATGGGTGATGTCGGTCGTAAAATTGTCGGCATCAGTGATGCCGAACAGCGCCAGGTTCTTCTCGAACTCGGAAAATTCGAGAACGCTGGACTGCCGCACCGGCAGACAGACGATTATCTCATGGCTTTCAAGCTGCTTTCGCCAGATCTGCGAGGCTTCTGTCTCGTGCATCGCGGTGCGCTCAGGCTTGGCTACCCCGATCGGCGGCGTTACGAAATTCTTACCCGGCTTTTTCTGGTCATAATCCTTATTTTGTGGGTGTTTTACTGTTACACACTGCGTTTGCCGAGACTGAGTGTTTCGATACGCACGCGTATTGCCTTTTTGTTTCTCTATGCGAATGGTCTGCCGCTGATGATTCTCGGTACTATCGGCTATGAATATCTGCAGCAGCGCGAAGACGCGTTGATCGGCGAGGTGCATGCCCGTAATGAAAGGGTTCTTCAGGAAATCGACTCGGGCTATCGCCGTCACAAAATTGCGATGAATCGGCGCACTTTTGCCGAACTCGACAGTTTTTGCCGTGAAGTGCAGACGCGACTGCCAGGGCGAAACGATTACGAAAGGCTGAAACAAGCCGTGCATGCGCTTGACGCTGAAGAACTCACGATTTATGGCGAAAGCGGTGATACGATCGTGGGCTACCGGCGTAACCGCAAACCGGCCGGCCAGACCTTCATGCGGATGTTTGCCACAAGTGCGATAGCCTTTGCCAATCAAACCGAAGAGACCTTTTCATTTGGCGGCCGCGACGGAAAGTCGCGCCTGGCGATCACCAGTAATACCATTGTTAATGACCACCGGTCGCTGCTCGAAAATCTTCTCAATACCCTCGATTCGGTCGAGCTTTACAGCTTTGGCACCGGGCTGAAGCTTTGTTTTGCGCGTCTTCTCGGAGACCATATCGGCAGAAATATTCATTCAGCAATGGTTATAACCTGGGATCTCGAAGAGACCGAGGCAATTTACGCTGCCCAGCAGGTCGAACGCGGCAATGAAAATCGCAGCGAGAAAGCTTTTGCCGCGATTTCGGCGGTGACCGGTCAGATGTTTTCGCGGCCGGGCATGCGCGAAGAGACCCTGAGACGTGTTATGCAGAAGGCAATGAATATTCAGTCGGCCCACGAAAATTATGTGTTGCTGCAGGGAAAAAGCAGCCTGATCACTGCTATCGCGGGCCGCCAGATGGGCAGCATCGCTCTGGCTGCCATTGTGCCGGCTGATCAGATCGTTGCTGAACTCGAGGCGACCTGGCAGCAGATGCTGGCGCTGGCGCTGCTGAGTATTTTTATCATCAGTGCGGTTATTACCGCTTTAAGCCGGCAGTTTCTCAAGCCTGTCAGGCAGCTGGCAGAAGCGGTCAGGCAGATAGGTCAGCGCAATTTTTCCTATCGAACCAGTATTGAAAGTCTCGATGAGTTCGGCGAACTCGGTGGAGTCTTCAATATGACGATGGAAGGCATGGCCGAGCTTGAAATCGGCCGGATCGTTCAGGAAGCCCTGTTGCCCGATCAGGGGTATCATAACAACAGAATCGGCATCTTTGCCAGAACCGCTACCATGACAAAACTTGGCGGTGACTATTATGACTATCTGAAGCTTTCAGAGACGCAAACCGGTGTATTCATGGGCGATGTCGCCGGGCACGGTATTCCGGCCGCGATTATCATGGCGATGGCCAAGGCGACGGTTCTCGTTAACCGACCCCTTCTCACTGACCCGGCGGCTCTGCTTTCTGCGCTGCATGATATGCTTTTCAGACTTAAAAGTGACGGTTTTAAACGTATGATGACCTGTCAGTATCTGGTAATCAACGATCAGACCGGTGAAGTGCAGATTGCCAATGCCGGGCACTGTTTTCCGGTTGTGGTTGGCAGTAACGGCAGCTATTCAAGAATGGAAGAGATTATCGGTACTCCGGTCGGCATCGCCCGCAAGGCGCGCTATAAAAACCACCAGATACAGCTGCAGCCGGGTGAAACACTGATTCTTTACAGCGACGGGCTGATCGAGGCGACCAGTGCTGCCGGCGATGTTTTTGGTCCTGATCAACTGCTTGAGCTGGTAAAAAGTGTCTGGAGCGAGAATCTCGAACAGTTCTATCAGAACCTCTTTCAGGCAAACCGTGCCTGGGTTAAGTCGGTAGATGACGACCTGACGATTGTTCTGGTCAGGTTCGAAAGGAGCAGCTGCTGATGAAAATTCTGCCGCGCTATCTGCTGCTCTGGTTTGCCCAGATATTTCTGTTCGTGTTGATTCCGGTTCTGCTTTTTTATGGCGGTTTCAGCCATATTGAAAAACTTCGCAGCACTGCTCTGGTAAAAATTGTTGAGCAGAGTCTCGAAAACGAGATGCAAAGCTTTGAAGCTCAGGTTGATACTGAGAGGTTTTTGTCGCGGCTGTTTCGTGAGACTTATCACGCAAATCGGGTGGCCTCGGCCGCTTTGGCCTTTGGCGAACTGCACGCCAGGCTGAATGGCTCGTTCGATTACCTGCTCTGGGATGATTCAGACAGCTTTATTGGCGGCTCGATACAGCCAGATGCTCTTTCTGGCGACTGGAGCCTGGCCTTGAATTCTCTGAAGAAGCCTTTCAAAAAAAGTGACAGAGAAGTCGTCGCCGATGAAAATGAAATGACAAACCTGAGAAGAATGTTTGGGCCGCAGATTGTGCTGCATACGGTCGATAACTGTGTTTCTGAACGTGGTGAAAAGCTTCTCTGGTGTGACAGCACCGGCCGTCGACCATTGCTGTGGGTTGGTTTCAGGCTTGGCTACATGGCGGTTATTCTGGTAAAACCCGAAAATGCTGCCGGAACTGCCGGTCTGGAATATTATCTCAAATATCGTCAGTCAGAAAAAAGCATTTTTCGCCCTGGTTTTGTTAAAGGCCAGAACTGGGTTGCAGCACAATCGCTGCCGGATAACCCGGAAAATCTGCAGAAGCTCATCAGGCACGAAATGATGCCTGGTGAACGTCTCGAGACCGACAGGGCGTTTTATTATGCCAGAGTTATTGAAGATGATCTGACGCTGTTTGCTTTTGTTGAAAAGGCTGCTGGCGTAGTGCCCGAGCAGGCGAAAGCCAGCCTGGCGGCATTGCTTGTTTTTATGCTGCTGTTGCCGTGGGTGGTTGTCAGCGGACGTGCCGCTCTCAAGGGCAGCGGATTGAAAATGTCGATTTCGCGCAAACTGGCGCTTTTGTTCGTTTATGCGAATGGTCTGCCGCTGCTGATGCTTTTCTTTGCCGGTTATGACTTCATGCATCAGAAAGAGCTGGCCCTTTACGACGAGATACATCAGCAGGGAACACATTTTCTGCAGAACCTCGATGAGCGATTTGAATCGGAGCATGCGCTGCAGATTGTCAATATTCAGGCCGGGCTGGATAAATTCAGGGCCGATGTGCGGCAGCAGGGGCTGAACCTTGAAAATTACCGGGCTCTGGTCGACAAGGTATATTCGGTCGTTGAATCGCGTGGCAATGTGCGTTTTTATCTGATTGCCAGCGAAACCGATATTTTTGGAACCGGCGATTCGCTTTATGTCGGCGACAAGCGTCAGGCGCTGGTGTCAGAGATTATTGACAGCGCCGACCTGAGGCGTGGCGATGAAAAAAAAGTGCTTAATTCACTTGGGCGTTTTATCATGGCCAGTCTTAATGGCCGACCGCCTGACCCGCGTTCTTCGACCGAAGTCGAATTGATTGCCGAATCGGCGATGCAGAAACCTCTCATCGAGGTGCAGCATGATTTTATCGCCAATAACGGCAAAATTGACGTGTGGGGCATGGGTACCAACAAAAGCCCGGCCTGTCTGAATCTGATTTCGATCAATGACGACCGGCAGGTAGACTACATGGGCATTGTCAACTGGAACCCGCATGTCATGGAGAACCTCTATCTGAAACGGCAGTTTCTCAGCGCCAATCGCAATATCATCGACCTGAAGGTGGGGGTTATTCATGAAGTTGCCGGGATTTTCCTGCCCGAAAAATTTCCGGACCGTGAAACCATGGTGAAACGGGTACGCAGCTTTACTTCAAAACCTTGCCCGTCCCGCGAATTTGTCAGCATCGGCACGCAGACTTATCTGTTGATGGGTTTTACCGGCAGATATCTGACCAATTATCAATTATTTGGGCTGTATCCGGTTGATAAGGTAAAAAGTCAGATCAGTCGTGAAAAAACAGGCCTGTTTTTTGCCGGTCTCGTATCTTTACTGATAACCATAATACTTGGACAGTTTCTGGTGCAGAGTTTTCTTTTTCCTTTGCAGAAGCTTTACGCCGGTGCTGAAGCAATCAGATCGCGAAACTTTGCGCTGCGACTGCCGTTTCTCGGTCGCGACGAATTTGGCGAAATGGCTGAGATATTCAACACAACGATGGTCGACCTTGAAGAACTGCAGGTCGCCGGGGTAATTCAGGAACATCTGCTGCCCCGTCAGATGCCTGAGTGCGGGCGTTTCAGGGTTTTTGGCCGTATCGTTTCGATGGGCGAGCTCGGCGGTGATTATTTCGATTATTTCAATACTTCTGCCGGGCGCTTCAGTTTGCTGATCGGTGATGTGGCCGGGCGCGGGGCCGGCGCGGCCTTGATCATGGCGATGGCCAAAGCTGCAATAATGCAGTTTTCAGATGTCGTAGAGAAACCGCAGATTCTCGCCATGCGTTTGCACGAGCTGATTCAGGCGGCTGGCAGAAGGACCCGCAAGACGATGATCATGCAGTATCTCAATCTCAACGGTGCCGACGGTACCGGAGTTTACACCAATGCCGGAGGCTGGCCGCCGTTAATAGTTAATCCACGTTCGGGCGCGGTTCGCGAGATTACTCTGCCTGGCCCGATGCTGGGGGCATTGAACCGGCCGAAGTTTGGTGCCGCCGAAATTTCTCTGCAGCCGGGCGAAGCGGTGATTTTTTACAGCGACGGGGTGATCGAGGCACGAAACATGGCCGGCGAAATTCTCGGGCTTGCCAGGCTCAAACAGATGGCGGTGCATTGTTTCGACGCCGAGCCGCAAAAATACTTTGACAGGCTGCTTGAGGCGCATCGTGAATTTGTCGGCGCTACCAGGGCCCAGGATGACATGACGCTGCTGATCGCCATTTTTGGCGACCAGCAGCATTCAGTTGATGCTAAACCGGCTCAGGCTGATGTTGTGACCGAGGCCGTCTGACTCTCGGTGCTGTTGTCTGCGGGTTTTTCGCCATCAGGGTTATCATCACCGCCGTTGCGGCTGAGGCTGAAGAAAAAACCGGTGAGCAGCAGAACGAAAGAACCCGACATCAGAATGCCTGCCCACGCCGTGCGCGACAGTGACGAGCCATAATCGACGGCTACTTTTGCGCCGGTCATCAACTGCTGACCGGCGTGCCACAGGCCGGTAAGGGCGAGAACCCCGGCATTGACATGGTTGCATCGGGTGAGCCAGGTTGCCACAAGGCCGGCAACAAGCAGAGCGTGGTTAATCAGCACCGGAGCACTGAAATCGGGTGCTGAAACCTTGATGATGATCAGATAGACAAGCATGACGGCGCTGTCGTGAATGTTGATGTTATCGCGTGATCCGAGGAGATGGCGCCAGAGGGTCTGGGCGAAAAAAGCGGCAGCCAGCAGCCACGGCGCGATGATTGTTCCGATTGACAGAGTCGGGGCGATGAATCTGTAGGAGTCGCTCATGACTGTGGCACTCATCTGCAGGGGCAGCACGACGAACGGAAAAATCAGCAGCCAGCGCCAGAACGTCGTTTCATTGCCGAGGTATTCATTGGCAACTTCGGTCTTGAGGTTGTTGTTACGCCAGTTTTCGATGATCAGGGGCAGGTGAATCAGCGCTGCGATGAGCCAGAGTGAATAAAAGACGTATGAGCCGTCAAAATAGCCGAAGCTTTCTCTGCCAATTGAATCGACGAGATAATAACCGACTTTCGGGGCGACCCAGATCAGCGAAAATGCCCCGGCGGCGAAGAACAGGCGAGTGTGATGCACTGTCAGGCCAAGAACTTTGATGACCGCTGCGAGTTTAACCGCCGCCATCAGCATGTAGACGCCGGTGGCGATACCGCCGGCTGCGGTGCTGAGACCCGAGATACGCACCTGATAAAAAGTCAGGTCACCGAGAAAAAGCAGCACGAAGAAGAGCAGCAGTTTGCCGTGCTGCGGCTGAATCTTTTTCTTGAGCAGATACAGGGCCATTGCCACCATGATAACCTCGTAGATATTCTGAACCAGAAAAAAGCCGCTTACTGCCAGGCTTGAAACTTTGCCGGTTTCAAGCTCTGAGCCGACGAGGTAGAGACCGCCAAGCATGAGAACGACGCTCAGCAGATACAGGGGGTTGTTGTTTCTGAGCCATTGTGACAGCCCGTTTGCGTTGCCGCTCATGACGCACCTCCAGCAAATAATGAATAATAAAGGGGGGAATAATAATGATAAATTGTACAGCGCAAAGAATATGCCAACTTAAAACCCTTTATTTAAGCAGGTTTTTGCAGAACGACCGCGTCGTTTGTGTCATGGGTGCGGCAGTTATGTCGCATCAGGCAATTTAAATCAGAAACTTTGCAAGTTGCCGCTTTTGCGGTATGCTGTCTGCATCTGCAGGTCGTTTAAGGGAATCAATGAGCGGTACCACGACAAAATTGCCAATCAGCAAGCGGTGGCCTCTGGCCTTCTGGTTTGGTGCCGCCTTCTGTTTTTTCATTTTTCCGGTCTTTCTGCTCGATGTTGGCCTCGAAAATATGCTGACAACTCGAAGTGAAGTGCATCGGCAGACCGTATACCGCGAACTTGGCACAAGACTCGAGCGACTGCTGCAGTATTCCAACGCTCGCCATTATTACAGCGCTCTATTGAAGAGAATTTTCGAATTCGCCGCCCGTCAGGCCGACCCGATAAAATATCTCAGAATCGCTTTGCCGCACCTGAAGGCTCGCAATCCCGATGTGTTCAGATTTATCATCTGGGATCACAAGGGCAACAGCATCGAAGATCTCAGCGACGAAAAAGGCTTCAGATATATTGTCAAAACAATTTTTGAGGTTCTGAGAGAGGTTAATCGCGATGTTGTCAAAAACTACCCGGGCGAACCGCAGAATCTGAGTCTGGTCGAAAAACGCCTCAATTTTTTGCGTTCTTATCTTGGCGCTTTTCTGATTCCTGAAAAGCTTAATCTGCCGATGCTGCGGGGCAGTCTCAGCGAATGTATTCTCGCAAGCGGCGACCCGGAAAAGTCATATTTCTGGTATCAGGTCGATGACCGTTTCACCATGATGGCAACCCTGAACGGCAAGGCGATTGAATCTGACGAGTATCTCAAAAAGCTTGTCGATGCAATGAACAATGCGCCTGGCGCAAGAGTTGGCATTGTCGATCTGCTACGTGACGGGGCCATGCATACCTCTGTCTCAGATGAACTTAAGCCTGAGCTGCTGCTGGGACTGGCGAAGTTCGAAAATTTTACCCAGCAGCAGCTTGAAACCGATAATCTGCTGCTGATGGTTAAAATTCTCAACCCCTTTGTGCGCAGCGTCGCTTTTGTTGAGAAAAGCGCGGTTCTTTTCGATGCCGACACGATTCATAAGCGTATTCTTGCGATTACAGCTCTGGTGATTCTTTTGTTGTCGGCCATGATGGGTTATCTGATTTTCAGAGAAAAACGCGTTTTTTCGATTCGCTGGAAACTCGCGCTGCTGTTTCTCTATGCCAACGGTTTGCCACTGCTGATTCTCGGTTTTATCGGCTATGAATACCTGCAGCAGACGCGTGGGTTGCTGCTTGACCGTGCCTTTGACCAGGTTTCCGGGCTTATCGCTGACTTTGATACCCGTTTTGAGACAATCAGATCAGAAACGGCTGATTATCTGAACCAACAGATAAACGCCATCAATAAAGAGTATGGCAGCAAAATGGTTTCGCAGGAGAGCCTCGATGAGCTGCTTGAAAAAGTGAATCGGCTCAAACCATTCGATTTTGTGGTTGCCGACCATACCGGCAAGCTGCAAAAGGCAAAGGTGCCGGGCAGACAGGCCAATATTTTCTTCTCTTCGATGAGCAAAACCATGCTCAACTTCTTCAATTTCAGCGATTATACACCGCAGCACCTTTTCAAAGAAGATGATGATACCACCGGTACCCGCGGGAAAATCAAGGCCGAGAAGTTTCTGACGGGTAAGACGATAATCTTTCACCGCATTCTCCAGAGAATTGGCAAGGTTCACCCTGAGCAGATGGCCCAGGACGCCAGGCAGTATTACTGGAACGTCTTTGGAGATTTTGATAACCGAGTGTTCAATATGCTTGTCGGCATCTCATGGGATTTATATACCCTGCAGGAATCATACGTCAGCAAAAGCATCGACAGTCTTAATCAGAATACCGACGAAATCAGCTTTTACGGCATTATAGAGGCAAATGGGGTAACCTACCCGCCGGCAAACGCTCTCAGTCGAGAAATCTTCGACCTTTTCCGTCAGACTTTCAGCTTGAGAAGCCTTTATGTTAATGAGGTAGTCATTGACGGTCGTCAATATGCGGCTTATGGCACCATCGGCCGAGAACTCAACCAGGTTGCCATGGTCGGTCTGTATCCGCTCGACCGTATAAACAGCCAGATTGGCGGTCTGCAATGGCGCCTGATTATTTTTGCTCTGCTCAGTCTTGGTCTGACAACCGGGGTTGGCTTTATGCTTTCGACACAGTTTATGGAACCGGTAAAGGAGCTTGAGCGCGGCGTGCAGGCGATCGGCCGTCAGGATTTCCGCTATCGACTGCCGGTAAAAACCGCCGATGAATTCGGGCAGTTGAGCGGCGTATTCAACCGTGCCATCGAGAGCCTTGAAGATCTTGAAGTGGCTAAAATCGTTCAGGAAAACCTCTTTCCCCAGGAACCGCTGTCGCAAAACGACCTGAGAGTGTTTGGCTGCAGCGTTGCCATGACGCGACTGGGTGGCGATTACTATGATTTTTTTACTCTCGACGACAGCAATGTCGGTATTCTTATGGGTGATGTGGCCGGACACGGGGTCCCGGCAGCACTGCTTATGGCCATGGCAAAGGCTTCGGTTCTTCTCAGCGGCGAAGACCGCCGGCGGCCGGCCGCAATGCTTGCCTCTCTGCACAAGGTGATTTTCCGGGTTAAAAGCAGCAAAATCAAACGTATGATGACCTGCCAGTATTTTTCAATCAATTCAAAAACCGGCTCATACCTTGTTTCAAATGCCGGGCATTGTTTTCCGGCTTTAATCAGGCGGGGTGGCGAAGACATAGAATTGCTCAAACTCGTCGGAACACCGCTGGGTATAACCAAAAAACCGAAATATGAAGACGCGCCGGGGCAGCTAGAACCCGGTGATATCGTGCTTCTTTATACCGACGGCATCATCGAGTCGCATAATGCCGAGGGGGTTGAGATGGGCTTTGACCGGTTCGCCGAGATGCTGCAGCAACAGTATGACCCTGACCTTGAAGCTTATTATCAGAAGATTTTTGCCGCTTACAAGCAGTGGTCCCCTGACGCCGACGATGACATAACCATGATTCTGATCAAATTTTTACCCGCCAGCGTGGAGACTACGGCATGACAAAATCCCGAAAAATCGCAGGCTGGCTTGCCTTCATGCTTTGCTTTATCGGTATTCCCGGGCTGCTAATGCTGCTTGGCATGCTGCATATTCAGAATCAGGATACGGAAAACCGTCTTGAAAGCCAACACCAGAGTTTGCGTGATTTTTACCTTGAATTGAGAAAGTTTGCTGACCCGCAATACTACTGGTGTACTACGCTGATGGAAAAACTGGCCCCCGATTCTGTGGCCAGCGAAGCGTCGGCCATAAAAGAACCGGGTGCGGACACCGGAGTAATCATCGCCCGGCTGAAAGATTTGCGGAGAAATCTGAAGTTTAACTACGTTGTTTACACCCCGACACGCGGGGTTTTGGCGTCTTCAATGCCGCTTGAGCCCCGTGATGTCTGGAAGTCCGGGTTGAGTTTTGCCTGGAAAGCGATTCTTTCGAGCAGATCACAGGTGACTCACGAAGAGCAGGTTGCCGGTGGCAAAATTTTCGGTCCGCAGCTTTACTGGGGGCATTTCGACAGTAATATTTCAATCGGAAATCTTTATCTTATCTGGGGCGACAGCACCTATAAGCGGCCTCTGGCATGGGGTAGGGTTATTCAGCGTCATCTGGTGCTGGCTTTTATTGATATTAAAGATCTTAACGGCAACGATGGGGTTTTGAATCTTTTGAACGAGTTCAGCCGTAACAGTGATCATCTGTGGCGGTTTTCGCTGCAGGACGACACGCAGGGTTTCAGACATGGCACAAATGATCGCAGCATTGCCAGTCAGGTCGTAGCTGCCGCGGCCGAGTATGGCAGATACAAGACGCAGAAGATCGAAACCGAAGATCTGATGGTTTACCCGTTTTTTCTGAGACCGGGTATTAAAATCTACGCTTTTATAGAAAAGAGCCGGTTTTCAAGCAGTCTGGTTCCAGATTATGGCTGGTCGATGGTCTTTATCTTCTTTGCCACGGCATATCTTTTGTCTGGTTATGCCTGGGACCTTTTTTTCGGAGAACGGCCCGACGAACTGTCATTGCGCTGGAAACTGCGTTTTCTTTTCTTTTTTGCCAACGGTCTGCCGCTGCTGGTGCTGTTTTTTATCGGTAATGACTATCTGGCGCAGAAGCGCAGTAATCTGATGCTTGAAGCGCACAGCCGGGGTATCAGCTTTATTCAGGATTTTGATGAAAAAATTGAAATCGAGTATGCACGTCGCCTTGTCGACAAGAAAAAAGCCCAGGAAAAAATGGTAGAAAAGCTTACGGTTAACATGAACGATGAGCGTGCGCTGCAGGAATTTGTCGATGCCCTTGGTTCTGGTGGCACCGAGCGATGGAAAATCGTTATGGTTGCAAGTCGCAGCAATATCATCGTTACAGAGAAGGGCGTTTATGACGAAAGCCGCAATCTCAGCCCGAAAGAGGATGAACAACGGGCTGAGCGCAGCCGTAACCAGAACGAACTGACGCGCAAGATCGGGCAGTTCTTTCTTGATAAAATAAATGGCGTCGAAGTCTCAAAAAAGGTGCAGACCGAACTTGAACTGCTTATTGAATCGACGACCCAGCAGCCGCTCGCCAACTTTCTTTTTGCCCTGTTGCAGAAGCGTGGTTCATTCATTCAGTGGGGGTTCGGGCAGAACGTCAATCCGGCAATTTTTGATACCTTTTCTCTCAAAGACAGCAGTTCTCATGATCTTTTCTTTTTGTCGTCGTTCGGCGTTCACCTTTTTCAATATAATTATCTGCTGAAAGCCTTGCCTCAGGCTAATCGCAATAACCTTGGCCTGAAGCTGGTGGCCCTGATGAATGAGGAATACACAGTTCCGGCCGAGGCTTATAACAGTGCAGTTTTGCGCGAATTTGCCAACACGCTGACCTCTTATCCTGGCAAAGAAATCAAGATTGTCGATTATCAGGGTGAAAATTATCTGGCAATGGGTATAGCCGGCAGACATATCAAGGACTTCCGCCTGATCGGACTTTACCCGCTCGAAAAAATCGATAATCTCATCGATTCGCAGCGCCGACAGCTGCTGCTGTTCGCCTTGCTCAGCCTGTTCATGACCTGGGGCCTGTCACAGGTTCTGGCACAAAGCTTCATTCTGCCCCTGCAGCAGATTACGGCCGGCGCTCACGCAATCGAAAACAAACATTTCAGCCATCGCCTGCCCGATCTGGGTCGTGACGAGTTCGGTGCTATGGGGCGGGTGTTCAACTCAGTCATGGTCGATCTCGAAGAGCTTTCGGTCGCCAGCGCCATTCAGGAACAGCTGCTGCCGCAGCAGCAGATCGAAACCGGCAATTTCAGTCTATTTGGCAAAAGTGTTTCGATGGGCGAACTTGGCGGTGACTATTTCGACCACATCGAGCTTGCTGACGGAAAATTTTCGGTACTGCTCGGCGACGTGGCGGGGCATGGCGTCGGCGCCGCCCTGATCATGGCCATGGCAAAAGCAGGCATCATTCAGTCAGAACATCTTCTCGATCAGCCTCTGGCGCTTGTTGCCAGGCTGCATGGCCTGATTTTTGCCTCCAAGACAAAAAAGCAGAAGAAAGTCATGACTTTTCAGTATTTGTGCCTCGATGGCACTGCCGGGCGCGGCATCTACTCGAATGCCGGGGCCTGTTCGCCAATGATTGTCAGAAAAAATGCGGGGCAGGTCGAGGAGCTGACTCTGACCGGTGCGGCTCTCGGTGCCTTTAAAAAAGCGAATTATTCTGAAACCGAAGTGGTTTTTAACCCGGGTGATGCGATTGTATTCTATACCGACGGTATTGTCGAAGCGCGTAACCGCAACGGCGAAGAATTGGGCTACGATCGTCTGAAGCAGCTTCTGCTCGAAACCTGGAATATCGATGCCGAGGTTTTTTATCACAACGTTTTCAATGCCTATCTCAGGCATATCGGCGACGAAGGGGCCCAGGACGACCTGACAATGGTCATTCTGGTATTCGATCCGCAGAGAACCAGGGGAAGCACCCCACCCGCCGCCGCCAGCCCGTCCAGCCACGAGGAGGCCGGCAATGGCTGAGATGTCAGAAAACCGGCCAGCTGAAGCTTCGAATCTCCGCTCTCTGAAAAATGCGGTGTCGTTGCTGGTTCTGGTCTTCTGTTTTCTGGCTTTTCCGCTTTTCATAATTTTTTCGGCACTGAACAATCTCTATCAGGTCAAGATTGGTAATTTGCGACAACAGAAGCTTGATCAGATGCACGGGCGCCTCGAGTATCTCGAAAAATACAGCAATAATGGAAGATATCTGCATTTCCTGCTGCTGCGTCTTGCCGAGAACGCCGAAAAAGCAGCGGTGCCGGCGGATTTTCTCAAGGCTGCATTTGTAAATCTGCATCAACGCTACCCCGGTGATTTCGAATTCATTGCCTGGGATGCAAAAGGCGGGGTAATCAGAGAACTTACCGATCAGAAAGGTTTCAGCTACATTCTTGCACGCCTGTATGAGGTGCTGCGGGATGTTTCTGAAGCGGTCAGCAACGACAGCCAGGTTGATATCAGCAATATCAGATCGGTAAGCAAGAATCTCAACCTGGTCAGGCAGTTTCTTGGCAAGATTTTTATTCCTGAGTATCTTAAAAAGCCTTATCTGCAGGGCAATGATGCCGGTCCGTTGCTGACCGACTTTGCCGGCAGATTCTCTTCGGTGTGGTACCGGATGGGCAATCGCATCAGCTTTTTCTGCTTTATCAGCGAAAAACTGATGAAAAACAGTTCGGGGCTCTTGAAAATTGCTGATTCTCTCAATTCCCGTCAGGATGGCATCATATCTGGATTCAGCATCAGCCCTGACTTTTCGCTGCCGGCCAATCAAGTTGACGAGCGGTTTATGCCGGCGCTGAGCCTGGCCCTGTCACAGTTCGAAAATGTTTCTGAGCCGGTTTTCGAGAACGATCAGGCCCTTGTCTGCATGAGCATGCCTGAGCCCGGACTAAGAACTTTTTGTCTGCACCCAAAAGAACCGGCGCAGTGGTCGGTTGAATTGAACCGTGACATGGTGTTTGTCAGAGTTTCGGTTCTGCTGTTCGCCTTCTATCTGTTTTTATATATTTATTTTCGTTTCAAGCAGCAGTTTTTCTCAATCAGCTGGAAACTCACCGGCCTGTTTCTTTTTGCCAATCTGGCTCCCCTAAGTATTCTTGGTTTTATTGCGCATGACTACCTGATCAATCGCAAGCAGGCGCTGCGTAACGAGATTGCCTCAGATCTCAGCAAGCTGATGCGTGATTTCGACATGCGTTATGCTTCTCTCAAATATGATTTTGCGCGCGAGATTACCAGCAAGATCGAAAAGGTTGCGGCGGCGGGTATGAATGGCAGTTTGAGTTCAGCCGAAATTGCGGCCATTAAAGGGGCGATGCGCGAATTTGTACCGTCAGATGCATATATGATTGCCAGCGGTGGCATGGTGTTTGCCGACCATCTGGCAGGTGAAAAGGATAAGTCTGACTTTAACTTCATCGAACCGATGGGGCAGGCGATTCTTCAATTCTGTAATGGCACAATTCTGAAGCGAAACAAAGAAGATATGTTCAGTGCGATCATGTCGCCCGAAGATTCTGATTTTGTCAGAAAAATCTATCGTGACCAGCGCCAGGTAATTCCTCTCAATATGGCGAACATAAAAAAACTCAGTTACTGGCATATCTTTGGCGATCGACGCAATTACCAGAACAATTATTTCCTGATTCTCTTCTGGGATGAAGATCGATTTCAGGAACTTTACATCAACCGTTATTTTGAAAGTCTGCAGGCAAATTCTTTCGGAGCCCCTCTTTTTGCCCGAAAAATCGATGGCAAAAAGACCTGGGCGCCAGCCGGAGCCTTTCCGGTCGAGCTGGCGCGGCAGATGGAACGAACCACCGGTTTTCGCGAAAACCTTATCGGCAGCGTTATCATTGCCGATCAGCCACACCTTTTCGTCGGGCTGAAGGGGCGAAGTCTTAATTTTAACCTGCTGGCGGCTCTTTATGCCGATAGCAGGCTCGATGCAAGAATTGCGGCTCTGCGGTTCCGAATCATGACAGGAGCTTTTCTCAGTCTGCTGTTGACACTGATTATCGGTCAGGCGCTGTCGCGGCAGTTTCTCACTCCGATCCGCAACCTCGCGCAGGCAACCCTGGCGATTGGTGCCCACAATTTTGCCCATCGCATTCCGGTTGTCGACGAAGATGAGTTCGGGCATCTGAACCAGGTTTTTAATCGGGTAATCGAGGGACTTGGCGAGCTGGAAGTTGCCAAAATCGTTCAGGAAAGCCTTTTTCCGGGTAACAACTTTGCCGCCGGCCGATTTTCGATTTACGGGCGAAGTGTTGTAATGACGACACTCGGCGGCGATTATTACGACTGTCTGCAGATAAATAAAGACCATTGGGGTCTGGTTATCGGCGATGTCGCCGGTCACGGCGTTCCGGCCGGTCTGATGATGGCTATGGCCAAGGCAAGCGTTCTGATGGCGCCTGAAAATGAGAAAATGGATGCTGCCGTTCTTACCAGCAGGCTGCATCGCATGTTTTTTGCGATCAAGAATGATCGGCTGAAACGCATGATGACGTTTCAATATTATGTTCTGCGTCCTGCTGACGGGCATTTTTCGTTTGCCAATGCCGGGCACTGTTTCCCGGTGGTAGTTAAGCCGGCAGAGAAGAGCGCTGAGCTGATAGAGCACATTGCCACCCCTCTCGGAATCGGGCCTAGAGCCAGGTATAAAAACTTTGAGTTTACGATCGCGCCGGGTGAATCGCTGCTGCTCTATACCGACGGTATTGCCGAAGCCAAAAACAGCGAGGGCGAGGAGTTCGGTTATGAGCGTCTCAGACAGTTATGTCTCGACGCCTGGGACCGCGACCCGGAAACCTATTATCGCCGCATTTTTGCTGCTTATGAACAGTGGTCGGCCCGACCTGATGACGATCTTACGATAATCGTGGTGAATCATGATGCCTGAAAAAAACGAAAAGCAAGCATTGCAGCCGTTCGGTCGCTTTATGGGCTGGCTGCTGCTGGTTGCCTGTCTGGCCGGAATTCCGGCGATTCTGGTTTTCACGGCCGCCTCAAGATTCTACCAGGTTTCTGAAGACGAGCTCGCATTCAAACTTAAAATGCACATGCAGCAGGCAACCAACGAGGCAATGCGCAACACCAGCCAGGAAGAATTCTGGTGCCGGCATCTGCACCAGAAATTTGTCGAATTCATGGAAACGAATGCCTCTGCGGCAGTGGTAATCGAATGGCTGCATGATCAGCGTCGGCTTTTTCCGGAAGAGATTGACTTTATATTCTGGGATGGCAACGGCAATCAGCTGACGAAGACCTTTACAAGCGACTTCTCGGAGGCTGAGTGGCGTGAGGTGTTCTGGACTTTGAGCGATTTTGGGCCGTATCTTATGAATGTACCTTATCGCAATCCGCAACGTAGCAATATAGAGACGGCCCGCAGGGTTCTCGGGCCGCAGACGCTCGGGGCAATGTTTTCGAGCGTGACTGACCCGCGCGATTATGCCCTGGCCTGGGTCGACAGTTCGCAGCTGCGGCCGCCGGTCGGGGCCTATTTTATCGGTTGCGGTGGAGCGGTTGTGCTGCTCGACCACCGACATTTTTCGAAATTTTCCGGGTTGAAGCATTCAATCAGGGCGCTTGCATCAGATACCGGCATGCCTTTTGGGGTTATCGACAGTTCTGGTGATACTGCGGTTATCTGGCGCACCGATGGTCTTGATACAACTGATGATCTGCGGCAGGCTTTTTCAGAATGTGAAAAGCGCAGCCTCAATTATTACGAGCTTGCGGAACAGCATCTTGGCTATCAGTATCTCAGCCCCGGTCTGCGGCTTTTTGTCGTTGTGCCGCGGCTTTATACATGGTCGGGTATCGTCTGGCGGTCGATGTTGGCAGCTTTTGCCTGTCTGGTTCTTCTCTGGCCATTTTTTCGCTATACCTGGCTGACGATGATCAGGCAGCAGCCTGGCAGTGCCTCGATCAGGAACAAGCTGGCGTTTCTTTTCCTGTTCGCTGCGGGCATACCGCTGCTGGCAATGGCTATTATTTCGCAGGAACATTATTTGCACAAGCGACACACTCTTATGGTTGCGGCACATCAGAATTCTGTAGAGCTGTTACTGAGCTTCGACCGGCGCTATTCGTCGTTTCTCAAAGATGTCGGGCTCGACCTCGACAGGTTTTTTGCCGGCTGGAGTCTTGAGGCCCGCAGCACGGAACTCGATGACCGGTTGACAAAGATGGTTGCAAGCTATCTGTTGAAGTTTGAGACCGAAAATTTCTTTGTGATAGCGAGTGAGAGCCGCGTTCTTGCGGCTCGAGACGGTTTTGTCGTGTATTCAGGTTCCATGGAAGACATCAAAATCAATCATGAGAATTCAAGGCTTAAGAAGAGTCTTTCTAAATATGCTGTAGCCGATATTCAGACGGCAAATCTGGTTGGCAAGAAGGTAATGAGCGATCTGAACCGTGTTGAAATCCCCGGGCAGATTCTCAGTAAAATCGAGCTTGTCGTTGAATCACTGCTACAGAGAACATTTATCGAGATTACCCATTCTATTATCGACAATATCGGAAGCATCAATCAATGGGGATTTGGCTATCTCAAGGATCTGACCTATTTCAGATTTCTTTCTGTCGCCGGGCACGAAGTTACCGATTATCTGACCATGGTTTTCTGGAAACCGCATGTCATCCAGAGGGCATTTTTGCGCAGGGCCCTGCCTCTGGCGAACCGTAATTCGGACGGTTTTAAACTGCTGTCTTTCGATCGTCTGAAGGCAAGATTTGTCGATGAATCGCCTGGTTATGACAATGCTCTGGTTGAGTTTGCGCGTCGGGCAGGCCAGAAACCGACTGAAGAGATAGAAATTGTCAGGTTGAACGGTGAAGACTATCTGGCTGTCGGTTTCAGCGGGCGTTACCTCGAATTTTATCAGTTGATCGGGCTTTATCCGATGCGCAATATCGACCGTATTATCAGCGGCCAGAAAACCGATCTGCTGTTGTTTGGCCTGTTCAGTATTCTTCTTGCGGCTGGTCTGGCGCAGTTGCTGGCCCGCGCCTTTGTCGAGCCTCTCGGTGTGCTGCGCGAGGGGGCTCTGGCGATCGAAAACCGCAATTTCAGCCACCGTATCCGAAATGCCGGGCGCGATGAATTTGGTGAGGTGGCCGGCATTTTTAATCACATCATGGTTGGATTCGAAGAGCTTGAGGTTGCCAGAATCGTCCAGGAAAGCCTGTTCCCGAAACCTGATTTTGAGATGAACCGGTTTCGTCTGTTTGGGCGCAGCGTTTCGATGGGCGAGCTGGGGGGAGATTATCTCGACTTTTTCAAAGTCGATGAAACCGGTTTTGTGGTTCTGATGGGCGATGTGGCCGGACATGGAGTTGGTGCGGCTCTGATCATGGCGATGGCCAAAGCCGGCATTCTCAGCAGTGGCGAGCAGCTGGCATCGCCAAAAACAATTCTGAACGGGCTGCATCAGATGGTGCTTGCCTCAAAGAGCAGTCGACAGAAGAAGGTAATGACCTTTCAGTATCTTTATATGAACAGTGTTACCGGTGCCGGGCTTTATGCCAATGCCGGCGCCTGTTCGCCACTGGTTTACCGACGTTCTGCGGGCATTGTCGAGGAACTCAAACTTACGGGTGGCGCACTTGGAGCTTTTAAAAAGGCTGTCTTCAATGAGATGCCGGTGCTGCTCGCCTCTGGCGATGCGGTTATTTTTTATACCGATGGCATCGTTGAATCGCGTGACCGCAGTGGCAGAGAGATTGGCTACGAGGGCCTGCAGCAGATGCTTGTAGAGAGTTACGATGCTGACCCGGCAGTTTATTATCAGAACATTTTTGCCCGTTATGCGAAACATATCGGCGGTCAGGAAGCGCAGGACGACCTGACTTTTATCATCATGACATGTTTGTGAAATTTTCGCTTGACGTTCGCTTTTTATTCGCCTATATTTAAGGTGTGAAAAGTTCGAACGGAGGCGAAACATGACCCCTGATCCATTGACCCCGAAGCAGCGCACCGTACTTGATTTTATTCGCCGTTTTTTTGCGGAGTGGGGTTATGCCCCGACCATAGCCGAAATTTGTGACGGTCTAGGTCTGGCTTCGACCGCCACGGTTCACAAACATCTGAAAACTCTCGTCGAGAAGGGGCATATCGATTCGCTTCCCGGTCGTTCGCGCGGTCTGTCGGTTAAACCTCATACCGTTGTGTCGGCCCGCAGTGTTGATGTGCCTCTTCTTGGCAGGGTTACGGCCGGGCAGCCGATTCAGATCAACGAAGTGCCCGAGACCATCAGCCTGCCCGAGTCGATGATCGGTCGCGGCGAAACCTTTGTACTTGAGGTGCGTGGCGAATCGATGATCGATGAAGCGATTAAAGACGGCGACCTTGTTATTGTCGAAAAGCGCAACAGCGCCAACAATGGCGATATGGTCATCGCCTGTATCGAGAACGAAGAAGTGACGCTCAAGCGCATTTACCGTGAAGGCGGTCGGGTGCGCCTGCAGCCTTCGAATCCGGTTATGCCGCCGATCATTGTCGAAAACTGCGATGTGACGGTTAAGGGCATTGTAATCGGTGTAATGCGCAAATACCGCCGTTTCTGAAGCACGAGCACTGATTGACGCGAACCACGTTAACACGCATAGACACCGATAAGTCATAAGACAACGGGTCAACGCAACGGGCAAATCTATACAGATTTCAGGCAGGTCGAAACATTGATTGATACAATAAGACAAAACCTCAATCTGATGGTGATCGAAGCAGCTGAGCTCAACCGACACCTGCTGCTCTGGCAGATTGGCAAGCTCGAAGACGAGCTGCTGCCCTGCGAACAGCAGCTTGAAGAATGTCTGCAGGCAATCAGGCATGGTGGGCAGGTTCCAGATCGGGCCGTGATCGACAGGGCAGCGCAGACTGCCGCCCGCCTGCGCCGTCTGCAGAACGAACTGCAGGCGACCGAACATTTGATGCAGATTGCCACAGGGGTAAACTGACGGCGGGCATGTTTTAACTGCCGGCTTTACCCATCTGCTGGTTTTGTTTATAAACTTTCGGCTGAGGGCTGCAAAATTGCGGCAAATCCGGTATACTTACCACACTGTATGAAACGGCTGAGTTGTTTCTGTCTGGCCGGGCGTGCGAGCCATATTGCCTTTGACGGCCAGAAAGGGACAGTTCAGGTATTCTGCAGGCGAGTTTATTCAGCAACCCTCAGGAAATCGCCATGAAAATTGTAATCTCTGACAGGAGCGGGCAAATTCTTTATGAAGGCAGCCCAAGCCTGAACGGAAACGGTGTAATAATCGGCAGTGGCAATGATTGTGATATTCAGCTCAACAAGATGGGTATTGCCCACAATCAGATTCAGTTGCGCTACAATGCCGACGGCCTTCTCACCCTCCAGGATCTCCAGAGCCCGTTTGGCACCATTGTCAATGGCAGCAAAGTGCAGCCTGGCTTTATTGCAATTATTAAACCGGGGGCTTTTATCGAGCTTTCTGATGATGTGTTTATCAGGCTGCAGCTTGAGGGCGGCGATATTCCGATTGCCAATGCAGAAGAAAAGCTGTTTCCGTTTTTTCTCAACAGCAACGAAACCTTTGTGCGCAAATGTTTCAGCCAGATAAAGAGTAAGATTCCCAGACAGCATTACAACGCCATTTCAGCCGCCGAGGGCGAAATGGTAACCAGAATAAAAGAACTGTCGGCGGTTCTCGAAGTAACTTATGCTCTTAACTCGATTGGCAGTTTTCCGAGACTGCTCGAGTTCACTCTCGAAATGGCGATTGCAGTAACCGGTGGCGAACGTGCTCTTCTGATGCTTTATAATGAAGAGTTGAACCGTCTTGAGACGGTCTCGATGCAGAATTTTCTGCCCGGCGAGATCAATGACGATATGCAGGCAACTGCCGGTCTGGTAAGCCGCTGCTTTGAGACCGGCGAAACAATGATTGGCCCGTCTCATCGTTTTAAACAGCCGGGTCGGCGCGGCCGAAACCCAGAAGATGCCGGTATCGTTTCGGTAGCACTGGTTCCTCTTAAAGAAATGGCCACTAATATCGGAGTTTTATACATAGATACCAAGCACAGCGGCAACATCATGACGGCCCGCACCGACCAGATGCTGCGTATTTTTGCGGCGCAGGCAGCGGTTGCGATCAGCCGTACCCGCATGTTTCATTCGGCGACTACCGATTCGATCACCGGTATTGCCAACCAGAATCTTTTTATGCGTCGACTGGGTGAAGAATTCTGTCGGGCGCAGCGTCACCAGAAAGATATTTCGCTTATTCTGATGGATCTCGATCATTTCAAGGCTCTTAACGACACTCACGGCGAGGCCAATGGCAATCGGGTTCTAAAAGAAGTGGGCCGGATTTTCAGAAGTGCAACCCGCATTCATGACCTGGTGGCACGCTTTGGCGCCGACACCTTTGCGATGCTGTTGCCCGAAACGCCTTTTGCCGGGGCAAAGACGGTTGCCGCCAAGCTCAAGGGCAACCTTTCAGATACCAAGATAAGAGCTGGCACGAGATCGATTCAGGTGACCGGCAGCTTCGGTATTGCCAGCAGTTCGAAGGCGACCTCAAAACCGGCTGATCTGCTCAGAATGGCAGAAAAAGCCCTGAAAATGGCAAAAAAACGCGGCGGCAACCAGATTTCCTAAGACAGCAGAGGAACAGCAGATGATCAATCCCCTCGATGACCTCAATTTTTCGCGCAACCAGAAGAGTATCGAAGAGCTCGAAAAGCTGGCAGGCTTTTCCCCCAACCGGAGCGGCAGCAACAAGTTTACTGCTGTCGCTGACAGCCTGGTAAAGAAAACCGAGCGGCCAGCAGAACGTGGCAGCGAGCCAGAGATCGACAAATACTGGGATTTTCACAAATCATTTGTCAGCCTTTATGAACGCGCCGGGCGTTCGTTTGCCCTTTTTATCGGGGATCTCCTCGATATAATTCTTGGCGGGCCGGTTCAGACGCGTCTTGTTAACGATATGATCGAAGAGAAGATCAATCGTATGCGCAAGGCCAGAGAGGCAGCCGCTGAACCCTCGACTCAAAAACACAAAGTTCAGGCCCGGCGCAATTCAAAATATGACGTGGTCATTGGTGGCGAAAAGCGCGTTTTCTCACGGCATTTTCTGAAGCGCAAAGGCTTTCTCGCTGCCCTGTTTCTTGACAGTGACGAATACCCCTCGTTCAAGAAGCTTGTTCGCCAGATCGAGATCGTCTGCCGCGAAAGCCTTCAGGAAGACGCGGTGCCCGATTCCGAAGACGCCCGCCTTGCCGAACTGAAGAAAATTGTGGAAAATCTGCGCTATGAAATTTCGCAGGCAGAAGTCGTGCACGCCTGGGCTCTGCTTGAAGCTGACGGATTCAAACACCTTGAGTGGGCGTTCAACGAGACCCGCAGCCTGAATCTGGTGCGCCCTAACTTTTATGAAGATCTCGACAAGGCATATCGCGATGGCAAGAAACTTATCAAGCTTCTTATAGAAGATATTCAGACTGAATTTCCGCCAACCGAAGATAAACAGGATGCCTACGAAGATTACCTCAACAATATTCTCGAAATTTATACACACCACCACTTCGTTCTGAAATACTTCAATCAGACACGGCCAAGCATTTCGCTCAAAGATTTTGAAATGACGCGCGAAGAACTGCACGAAAAAATTCAGGACCTGCGCGAAGAGAGCGATGAAATGCGTCGGCGCATTAACCAGGTCAGTATCGAAAAAGACCAGGCCCTGGCCGAGGCCCGTGCCTTGCGCACCCAGAACGAAGAACTCAGGCAGAAACTTGCCAGACTCGATCCTGTCGAAGTGCAGAAACAGCTCCAGTCGGCCGAAGCCAAAGTTCGTGCCAGCCGCAAGGAACTCGAAGAAACCATAAAAGAAGAAGAGGAACTGCGCGAAGACATGCTCAAACTCGACCAGGAAAATCAGGAGCTGACCCGCAGACTGCAGGCTCTGCATGCGATTCCTGACGAAGATGCCTACTCGGTGGCAGGTTTGCTTCAGGGCAAGCGCGTGGTGATTTTTGGTGGTGTCGGCCGAGATCACTATCTGCCGATTCTTAAGGAGGCAGGTGTCGCTAATGAGGATTATGAATGGTATGAGGGTTATCATACCATCAGTCAGGCGAGAACTGCAGAAATTGTCGGCCGCTGCGACCTTGCTGTAGTCGTCACCAGTTACGCCGGGCACCTTTTGCTTTATCAGGTACGCCCGTGCATCAAAGAGCATCAGCATTTTTTCAAGATTCATAACAGCGGCGCCGGTTCTTTGCGCAAAGAAATCCTGAAAACTTTCAAAAAATAGCTAAATCTGTTGCGGTGGGTCGGCGTTTGCAATTATGGAAAACATGAAACCCGAAGAGTTATGGCAAAAAGCACTTACAGGCGATCAACAGGCCTGGCAGCGGCTTTATGAACTTTTCGCAAGCCGTGTTTATCAGTTCTTTCTCAGAAACACTCGAAATGCCGATCTGGCTGCCGACAAGACCCAGGAAGTATTTCTAAAAATCTTCAGAAACCGCGAAAACTTCAGGTATGGTTCGTTGAAAACCTGGATATTCAGAATTGCCCGCAACCTGCTTATTGATGAATGGCGGCGTGCCGGTCAGCGCGAAATACCGAGCGAAATTCTGCCTGATATTATCGATTCGGGAGTGCAGGTTGAAGAGAGCGTAATTGCAGCAATTGAACACCAGCAGATGGTTGTTTATATCGATGAATGCCTTGACCGCCTGGAAGAGCCGGATCGAATGGCGGTATGTCTGGTCTATATCGCTGGGTTGAGCATTCCTGAGTTCGCCGAGGTTATGGAAGTCCCTCTTGGAACGGCCAAAACCCGGGTTCGTCACGCCAGACTCAGGCTTGACCAACTGCTGAGCGAAAAGATTCAGTTGAAAAGGTTTGAAAAAAGCGTATGAACTGCGAAGAGAGCAAAAATTTAATTGTTGAGATGAATGAGGCTGATGAAGTCAGTTCTAATGCTGAGCTTTCGGCTCATCTTGCCGCTTGCTCGACCTGTCGCCAGTTTCTGAAATACGAGCTGAAGATGCGGGACGGGTTTGAAGAAATCGCTTCAGAGCCTTTGCCTGCCGAAGTTGCCCGAAAAATACTGGCGGTGCCGAGAATTGTGAGTAATGAGACTTCTGCAGCCAGCCCGGAATGGGTCAAGAGGCTGAGTGCCTTTATCAGTTCCATGACTTTCAAAATTGCACTTGCTTCGGGAATTACCGGTTTTGCCGCCGCCATAATTTTTCTTCGGGGTTTTACGCCCGGCTTCGACAGGCATTCTCACCCTGCGGCGGAAGATTTAAAACAGGTTAAAAGACTTGAGCGCCCGCTGTTCAACCGAGATAGCTCCTTTCCACAGCCGGCTTCGACAACTACTGTCGCTGCCGCGGGTGCTGCCGTAACTATCAACCCGGAGCTCAAAAAGAAACTGGAAACCAGATCCAGACTCACAGATGACCTTCTGGCGCTCAAAGCAGAAGAGGGCATCGGCGTGACCGCAGAGAGAAAGGCGGCGGTTTCAGAGCATATCCCGGGCGCTGTAAGCTTTTCTCTTGACGAAAATGCCGATGCTTCCGGCCGATTTGCCATGGCGCCTGCTGCTCCTGCCGCTGAAACCGGTGAGCTGGTTTTTGACGAGGCCGAACAGGTGAGCGCCGAAAGCGATGATAAGGCACAGGATGCTATGGTGATGGCCTCGGCGCCCAAGCTCAAGGAAGTTCTGCGCAGTCTGCCAACTTCGGCAAAGTCTTCAGGTGTGACAAAGAGCGAAATGGCCGACTCGTTCGCGGTGTCTGAGGCTGAGGTCATCAGCGACCCGCGTGCTGTCGTTATTTTAAAATTTCTTGAAAGCAATGGTCTGGTCTCTGAAGAAGGTTTTATTGACCTTGATGATCTTTTTATCAAGGGCTACATCGATAATTCTCAGCGACGCGAATGGCGGGCACCGGATGGCAATGACTGGTATCTGACCCGCACCGGCAATCGACCGGCCATAATTCTCAGGCGCAAACCCTGAAAAAATAAATTTTTTCCCTTTTTCTTTTTTCATTTGATTTACCTGCAGAGTGAAAATTCTGGAGGTAAAACATGCGTAATTTTCTGGCTGTTTTTTTGCTGTTATCTGCATTTTCTCTGTTAGCCGATCTTTTTGCCGAAGAACAGTTTTCGCTGTCGGCCGAGGTGGTGCAAAAATCCCGTGCTGAGCTGGTTGAACAGCTTTTGCTGCTCGATCTACCTTCTATTTGCAAGGGCGAGGAACACCTGAGTGACCTCGGTGCCGGTTATGATCGGGATAACCGGCGGTATTTCCTTGAGCGCCCAGCCCGGCCCGATGGCTTTTCTGACAGCGGTTATCTTATCACCATCGATTTTCCTGACGCCCGCAGCCCCATAATCACTGTTTTTGCACCTCAGGATGTCTGTTATCAGTGGCTTCAGATTCGTCCCCGGGTCTGTAATGGTAGACTGACCGGCCGGCCGGTTTTTCAACCTGACGGTTGTGCTGGCGATCTGCTCGATTTTGGCAGTGCCGGCTCCGATCAACCGTTTTTTCAGGCACGTCTGACTGATGATAATTGACACTGTTGCGGTTGTATTTATGGCTGGTTGGGTGTATTCTTTTCGGGGTACGATAGCACACTGAAAGGGGATAATATGGCACTCGAACTTAACAGCAAAAACTTCAAATCCGAAGTTACCGAATTTCAGGGAGGCGTTCTTGTTGATTTCTGGGCTCCGTGGTGCGGTCCCTGTCGCATGATGGGTCCGATTATCGACAACCTGGCCGGTAAATTTGCAGGCAAGGTGAAAATCGCCAAGCTGAATGTTGATGACGCTGCTGATATCGCTGCCTCGTTCAATGTTTCCACGATTCCGACCCTGATTTTTTTCAAAAATGGCAAAGCCGTGCACACTTTGGTTGGTGTAACTCCTGAACCAGAACTCGAAAATCAGATCAACAGCAAGCTTCTCTGACGACCATTTCGCACCCAGAACAGGAGTTATAAATGAATCAGATCATCAACAGTAGCGCCATTCAGGCTATTGTAAGAACCGATCATCACGACCCGTTTCAGATTCTTGGCGCCCATGTTGCCGAATTCAAAGGCAAAAAGTGCGTAGCAGTCAGAGCTTTTCTGCCTGATGCTGAAAAAGTCGAAGTAATTGATATTGCCAATGGCATGCCTTTTAAAATGAACCGGCTCGATGACGCCGGTTTTTTTGAGGCGGTAATTCTTGATCGAACCAGCGTTTTTGCCTATCGGCTCAAGAGTTTCTACGCCAATGGCGCCAGCGCCGAATTTTATGATTCTTATGCATTCATGCCGACTCTTGGCGAAACAGATCAGTATCTGTTCAATGAGGGCAACCACCATGAGCTTTATGAAAAGCTCGGCGCTCATATCCGCTATATGGACTATTATCAGGACAAACTTGGCGGCATTTCGTTTGCCGTCTGGGCGCCGAATGCAAAGCGCGTCAGCGTTGTCGGCGATTTTAACTGCTGGGATGGCCGCCGCCACGTGATGCGGTCCCTTGGCAATTCAGGTATCTGGGAAATCTTTGTTCCTGGCCTGCAGGCCGGCCAGAATTACAAGTTTGAAGTGAAAACACAGCAGGGGCATCTTCTCGAAAAGATTGACCCGTTTGCATTTTATGCTGAAGTTCGTCCGAAAACCGCCAGCAAGATCTATGATATCAGCGGTTACGACTGGAAAGATAACGACTGGATGAAGTCGCGCTCGCAGAAAGACTGGAAACGCGAGCCTGTCTCGATTTTTGAGTGCCACCTGGGTTCATTTATGCGCAACCTTGAAGAAGGTAACCGCTTTATGACCTACCGTGAACTGGCCCCATTGATCGCAGATTACGCAAAAAAACTCGGCTATACCCATGTGGAACTGCTGCCGATAACCGAGCACCCGCTCGACATGTCGTGGGGTTATCAGGTAACCGGTTATTTTGCACCTACCAGCCGCTTTGGCAGCCCGAAAGATTTTATGTATTTCGTCGATTATCTGCACCAGGAAGGCCTGGGCGTGTTGCTTGACTGGGTTCCGGCGCATTTCCCCAAAGATGCTCACGGGCTTGCCAAATTTGATGGCACCGCTCTTTATGAGCATTCTGATCCCCGTCAGGGCGAACATAAAGACTGGTCGACGCTGATTTTTAACTTTGGCCGCAATGAAGTTAAGAATTTCCTCATCAGCAGCGCTCTGTTCTGGATGGATAAATACCACATCGATGGTCTGCGCGTCGATGCGGTCGCTTCGATGCTTTATCTTGATTATTCACGCAAAGCCGGTGAATGGATTCCTAACCAGCATGGTGGCCGTGAAAATCTTGAAGCCATCGAATTTCTCAAATACCTCAACAGCATCTGCCAGGAAAAACATCCGGGCATCATGAATATTGCCGAAGAGTCGACCGCCTGGCCAGGGGTCTCGAAACCCTGCAGTGAAGGCGGGCTTGGTTTCACGCTAAAGTGGAACATGGGCTGGATGAACGATACGCTTTCGTATTTTCAGAAAGACCCAATCTATCGGCGCTATCACCATAACAATCTGACTTTCCCGCTGATCTATGCCTTTCATGAATACTTCATCTATGTTCTTTCACACGATGAAGTTGTGCATGGCAAGGGCAATATCATCAATAAAATGCCCGGCGATTTCTGGCAGAAATTTGCCAACGTCAGGCTGCTGTTCAGCATGATGTGGACAATGCCCGGCAAAAAGCTGCTGTTTCAGGGCACTGACTTTGGTCAGTGGAACGAATGGAACAGCAATCAGAGTCTCGACTGGCACCTGCTCGAATATGATTCGCACAAAGGCCTGCAGCGGCTGGTCAGCCATTTGAATCACCTTTATCGCAGCGAAGGCGCTCTTCATCTCAAAGACTGCGATTCAAGCGGTTTTGAATGGATCAATTTCGACGATGCAGATAACAGCATGATCAGCTGGGTCCGTAAAGGTGACAACCCTGACGACCTGATGGTATTTGTCGCCAACTTCACTCCGGTACCGAGAAGCGGTTATCGTCTGGGTGTGCCTCGCGAAGGCTACTATCGCGAGATTCTCAACTCAGACAGTGAAATGTATTTTGGCTCGAACGTCGGCAATTTCGGTGGCCGCTGGAGCGAAAAGCATGGCTGGCACTATCGTGATCAGTCGATTGTTATCGACATTCCGCCTCTGGCGCTGGTTGGTTTCAAGCTGTCTGTGTAAATGTGTGATTAAAAAGGGGCTGTCTCGATGAGGCAGCCCCTTTTTTAACGAATTTTTCGGACTTTTGCGCGCGCAGGTAGCGGATTTCGGGATGTTGTTGAAAATTACGGCCGGTGGCGGGTTTTCAACCAGCTGGTAATGCGCTCTTTAATGCCTTCGGCATCAATTTTCAGCATGTGGCGAAGCTCTTCCTGGCTGCCGTGTGGCACGAATTCGTCAGGAAGGCCGATACGCAAAATGCCGGCTGTGTGACCGAGTTCCATGGCGTGTTCGGCTACCAGGCTGCCGAAGCCCCCAGGCAGTGCGTTTTCTTCGACGGTGACGATCGGCAGGTGGCGTCTGACAGAGTCGGCGAGAAGTTCGGTGTCGAAAGGCCGAATGAATCTCGGGTTGATCAGTCTGGCGCTGATGCCTTGTTTATCAAGTTCTTCGACGGCGCGGGCGGCCGTGCCGAGGGTGTGGCCGAGGGCCCATACTGAAATCTGGGAGCCTTCCTTGACCACTTCAGCCTTGCCTGACTGCAGCAGCGGGTGTCGTTGCCCCGACTCAAGACTGCAGGCGCTGGCGCCACGGGGGTATCTGATCGCAACCGGGCCGGTTGCAGCCGCGGCATAGTGCAGCATTTTTTTTAATTCAGCTTCATCTGCCGGCGCTAGAAACTGCAGGTTGGGAATTGCTCGCAAAAACGAGATGTCGAAGGCGCCGTGATGGGTAGGGCCGTCTTCGCCGACCAGACCGGCCCGGTCGAGGCAGAAAACCACCGGCAGATTCATCAGAGCGACATCATGCACCACCTGATCAAAGGCTCTCTGCATGAAGGTCGAATAGATGGCAACAAAAGGTTTCAGGCCACCTCTCGCCATGCCGGCTGCCATTGTTACCGCGTGCTGTTCAGCGATGCCGACATCAAAGAAGCGCGCCGGGTGCTCGCTGGCAAAACGGTTAAGTCCGGTGCCTTCTTTCATGGCAGCGGTGATTGCCACGATTTTGCGGTTAGTCTGCGCAAGTTCGCAGATGGTTTCGCCAAAAACTTCGGTAAAGGTCGGTCTGGCTTCGCCCGACTTTTTAACTTTGCCGGTTTCGATTTCGAAAGGCCCGATGCCATGAAATTTGGGGCGCTGTTCCTGCGCCGGCTTATAACCGCGGCCTTTTTCGGTCAGAACATGAACCAGCACCGGGCCTTTACGGTCTCGGGCCCTGATAAGAGCTCTTTCAAGCGTTTCGAAATCGTAACCGTCGACTGGCCCGAAATATTTAAACCCAAATTCTTCAAAGAGCATACCAGGGGTCAGCAGGTATTTAAGGCTGCCTTCGAGCCGGCTGATAACATTGTAAAGTCTTGAGCCAAACCCCGGAATCTGCTTGAGGATATGGGCAAGGTAATCTTTCGGAGTGGTGTAGGCCGGTTCAAGCCTGAGTCGGTGCAGATACATCGAAAGGGCGCCGACGTTTGGCGAAATCGACATCTCGTTGTCATTCAGAATGACAACCACATCATTTTTTTCGTGGCCGGTAAAGTTCAGGGCTTCGAAAGCCATGCCGGCAGTCAGAGCTCCATCGCCGATGATCGCAACGGTTTTGCCGCCCATTTGCAGCTGTTCTTTGGCTATTGCCAGGCCTTGAGCGGCAGAAATCGATGTCGAACTGTGCCCGGTGTTGAAAACGTCATGCCGGCTCTCACATATCTTGGGAAAACCGCTCAGGCCACCAAAGGTTCGCATGGTTGCAAACTGTTCGGCCCGGCCGGTGATAATTTTGTGGGTATAAGACTGATGCCCGACATCCCAGACGATCTGATCGTGAGGTGAGTGAAAAACCCGGTGAACGGCCAGTGTCAGTTCGACAATCCCGAGATTGCTTGCCAGATGCCCGCCATTCTTGCTGACGACGTCAATTATGCGCTCACGGATTTCGCCACTGAGCTGCTTCAGTTCATCGATTGAAAGGCTTTCCAGGTCTCTGGGTTCGCGAATTCGGTTTAGAATCATCGGGTTGATCGTGGCAACAGATTTGCGGCAGTATATCACAGTTTACAGACTATTCCAAACCTGAATTAACAAGGAAAAGAACAGGCAGAATGTCGGCTTAACTTTCTATTCTGAGGGCTCGAAGTAGCTCTTCCAGATTGACTTCGTGAGCTTTTGCGGCGCCTTCGAGCGTTTCTCCAGCTGCCACCGCACAGCCAATACAGTGCATGCCAAACTGCTGCAGAATTCTGGCCGCATCGGGTCTGGCTTTGAGTATTTCAGCGATCGTCATTTTTTCGTTAATTGCCATTATTTTCTCCTGGCTGGGTTTCTTCTGGCGCCCTTTTCATTCCGTCAAGCTCGTGGTGCTGATCCTGTAGGGCCTTGTTAGACTTGAAAAGCAATACCCAGACAGTCTGGAAAATGATTTTGATATCGAGAACGAAACTGTAGTTGTCGAGATAATAGTAGTCATAAGTTACCTTGTCAACCAGCCTGAGGTAGTAGCGGGAGTTTACGGCTGCCAGCCCGGTAACGCCAGGTTTGACCGCCAGTCGTCGGCCCTGAAATTCATAGTAATCTTTGACGAAAAATGGTCTTTCGGGGCGTGGGCCCACCACCGACATTTCGCCGGTCAGAACGAGAAAAAACTGTGGCAGTTCGTCGATCCCGAACCGTCGCAGAAACTTTCCGAGTGATGAAATACGCGGGTCGTCCGCAGTTGATACGGTCGGCCCTGATTTCGCCTCTGAACCTACCCGCATCGATCTGAACTTGATGACGTCAAATTCTTTGCCGTAACGACCTACCCGCTTCTGTTTATAAAAAACGGGACCTGGCGAATCGAGTCTCACAAGAATTGCGGTGGTGATCATCACCGGCATGCTTATCAGAAGCGCAAATATCGAAAAGAATATGTCGAAAGCTCTTTTGATAAGCCGTTCGAGTGAGGCGAGCGGCCTGGAGGTAATAGTTATAAGAGGAAAATCTTCAAGGCTCTGCAAGCCTACGGTTCCGGAAGCCTTGCGAGGGTCTACTGAAATACGCACCCTGAATTCGTGCGGTTCTTCTTTGCGGCTGTAATAAATCTGCGCCCAGAAACTGTCGAGATCCAGATTCGGGTCGGTGACAAAAACCTCATGGGCATTACGAAAAATAACCTCAGAAGCAAGATCTGGCAGCTGATCAGAGGTCATGGTGTGAACAATTCTGAATCGTACGCCGCCGCGGCGGTGAAAATGCTTGATAATTCGTCGGCCCTCTGACTGGTCGCCGATGATTATGGCTCTGAGCATGCGCGGATGGGGTTTAAGCAGCGCCGATATGATTATTCTGAGCCCAAAGGTTGTAAATATGCTCAGGCCCGTCGCCAGAAGAAAGATCGGCCGCGGAAATGTGTAGGCATAATAGGCCACGGCACGCGAAAAGAAGGCAAGCAGGTTGAAGCCGACAAATGATGCGAGAAGGGCGCTGGAAGTATGCGAAAAAATGTCTGATGCAGCTGTCAGTTTTCTGATGTTGAAAATACCTGAAAGCAGGCCAAAACTGACATAAAACGCAAACAGAATCCAGCGCACATGCAGATAAGAATCGAGATAAAGCTGGAATTGCGGGTCAGAACGGAGCCACAGAGTAAAAGTGAGCGTAAATACCTGATCGAGCAACAGAGTGTCGAAAAGCAGCAGGAACAGAGAAACCATGGTTTCTGCACCCTGAGGCAGTCTCAGACCCTGCCATTTTCTGCGGCTTCTGGTTCCGGCCATGATCTACTTGATGTTGCCAAGCAGTGTGTAAAGTCGGGCGATGTGAATCTTTTCCTGGCGGATCAGTTCTTCGACCAGGCTCTTGTTTGCGTCAGCGGGGCCAAGAATGCTGAGAATTTCCTGAAAGAACAGAACCGTATCTTTTTCGAAGCCGATGGCGTGATAAATCGCCTGTTCATCTGTGTTTATTTCATTGGCAATTTCGGCGTGTGAGCGCAGATTGGGAAAAACCCGGCCATCGAACAGGGCATTGAGGTAGCCGAACATTTCGGGGGTATTATACTCTTCGGCGATCTCAAATTCGTTTTCAGCCTGACTTTTTGCAAGTCTTTCGCGAATTTTTACAAAATTTTCAAGGTGACTCTGTTCTTCGCGGCCAAGATACTCAAAAACCTGCCTGACTTCGGCGCTATGTGATTTTTCGGTCATCAGAGCGTAATATTCTTTGCCGTTTTTTTCGATCTGAATGGCCATTTCCATGAGTTCATCGGTATTGAAAGTCACAAGAATTCTCCTGAATGTTCTTAAAGTTTGACTGAAAGCTCGATTTCGCGGGCGATCTCTTCGAGATTGAGAATGCGCACGGCGGCTTCCTGTTCAAGAGCAGCTCTCGGCATGCCGTAAACAACCGAAGAGTTGCGGTCCTGGGCAATGGTTAGCCCGCCCATCAGCTTGATATTTTTCATGCCGCGCACGCCGTCTTCGCCCATGCCCGTGAGAATTACACCAATGCATTTGTGGGCGAACTCCTTGGCGGCTGAAAAAAACAGGGTATTGATACATGGGGCAAATCTATCTTGCTCAACCGAATTTGGCGTCACCGAAAAACAGCATCGGCCGTCGAGGGAACGGCTCACCCGTGTCTGGTGGTCACCCGGGCAGATGTAGGCAATCGAGTTCTGCAGTGTTTCACCGTCGCAGGCCTCTTTAACCCTGATGCCGCAGAGCATGTTTAGCCGTGAAGCGAACGCCGCAGTAAAGGCCTTGGGCATGTGCTGGGCAATGATAATTGGCGCCGGCAGAGCCGGGTCGATAAGGGTCAGAATTTTTTGAATTGCCGGTGGGCCACCGGTAGACGATCCGATAAAGATGGCACGATTGATAACTTCATCGGTGTTGCCGGCGTTTTTCTTGAGGCCCCGGCGTGCCTGCGAGTATTCAAGCTTGATTGCCTGCGGCTTGCAGCCGGCCGCCGCATGAATCTTGTGCAGTAGATCGTCTTTGAGAGTAAGAATGGTCGCCGAAAGTGTCGAACCCGGCTTGGGTATGTAGTCTACGGCACCAAGGTCGAAAGCGTCGAGAGTGACTTTCGCCCCTTCTTTGGTCAGCGAACTCACCATAAGAACCGGGGTCGGACAGATGCGCATGATTTCTTTCAGCGCCTGCAGACCATCCATGATTGGCATTTCGACATCCATGGTCACGACGTCAGGCTTAAGTCGCGCAACCTTTTCGACAGCCTCGCGGCCGTTGGCAGCTGAGCCGGCAATTTCGATGCCGGGGTCGGTCTGAAGCATGCGCTCAATCGCTGTGCGCATGAAGGCCGAGTCGTCAACAATCAGAACCTTGATTTTTCGTGTTTCGGTCATGTCTTCTGCTTTGATAATAGAGGTTTCCGGTAGGCGTAGCTGTTCTTGTGATTCACCATCGCAAAGCCGCCGATGCCGGCCGGCATGCATTCGGTTTCGCCCAGAAAAACCACGCCTCCAGGATTGAGATACTTGAAAAACTCTTCAAAAAGACGATTCCTCAGATTCTCATCAAAATAAATCAGAACGTTTCTGCAGAAAATGATATCTGACCCGGTCAGGCATTGCAAGCTCTGCAGGTTTTTTAAATTCAGACGTTGAAATTCTACCATACTTCGAATGTCATCAGATACCCTGCAGTTGCCATCTGAATCAGGTTTGCCGAGTTTCATACCAAAGCGGTTTTCGAATTCAGGCAGTTTGTCGCGCAGCGATCGGCTGTTGAAAAAACCCTCGCGAGCCATCTGAAGATTTCTTGAATTGATGTCGCCCGCATTGATAGAAAATCTGGCTTCCGGAACCCGGTTCTGAAAATATCTGGCAAGCATTGCCACCGAGTAAGCCTCTTCGCCGCGTGAACAACCGGCGCTCCAGACGCGGAACGGAAACTGATAGCCGTGCAGAGTGAAAAATTCGGGCAGCAGGACTTCGAGCATGAAGTCAAACTGGGCCGGATTGCGAAAAAAGAAGCTTTCGCTAACTGTCAGGTCGGCGATAAGGTCATCCATGGCAAGCGGGTTATGGTTGCAGGTCTCTAGAATTCGTATGTAGTCGTCAATTGAGTTGACCTTGTAGCGCATCATCTGGTCGAGAATCTTTTTTTCAGCCTGCCGTGTGGTGACCCGCTCGACCATAATGCCCGAATATTCGTGCACCAGATGGCTGATTTTAGCTATTTTTCGGGGTTCCATACTGGTCATGCTTTATGATAGGGCTCCCCGAACATGATTGAAACGGCGCGGTAAAGCTGTTCGGCAATTACCAGAAGCGCCAGCTGATGGTTTAAAGTCAGCGGTGAAAGAGAAATGAACTCCGTAGCGGCGGCTTTTACCCTCGGGTCGTGTCCTTCTGCAGCGCCCAGACAGAAGGTCATGCGGTTTACCCCTGAGTTGATCTTTGCTTCAAGCCATTGACAGAAGCCGATGGTGTTGTGGCACCTTGCGTGCTCATCGAGGGCGACTATGCATTCGCGGCCTGCCAGCCGTCGCAGCAGCTCATCTTCGTTGCGACAATTGACTATCTCAACCGGCAATCTTCTTGAACAACGTTCAAGATAAAGCTCTATCAATTTCTGATAGGGCTTGTCAGCGATTTTGCCCGGCATGAGAATTTCGACCTTCATCTGACGGCAGCCCTTGTTTTTTCGGCAGTCGGCTCAGATCTATTGATAAGATGCTTTTTGAGACCTGCCGGCAAAGGTGACCCTACGGTAAGCCTTTCACCCGGCTCGTCCTGAGTAGCGATGCTCAGGTGTGCACTTCTGAATCTGGCCCCTGAATTTGAAAAAAAGGTTTCGAGGGCTTCTCTGGCAAGCTCAGGTGTGTTCGATTCCTGGCTGATGTGCATAAGCACAAGAACTTCCGGAACCTTGCTCATGCGTGAAAGAATGCCTCTTACACCCTCGTTGGGGAGGTGCCCCATTGGACTTCTGATGCGGCGCTTCAGCCAGGAAGGGTAAGAACTGGTGCGTAGCATGTCTTCGTCATAATTGCTTTCGACGCAGACCAGGTCAGCGTCTTTCATGTGTTCGAGAACTTCGGGGGTAACATGCCCAAGGTCGGTGGCCAGAGTCATAATCTTGTCTGAGCTCTCAAATCTGAGCCCGACTGGTTCGGTGGCATCGTGCGGCACCTTGAATGGCAGGCAACGACAGCCGTTCAATTCAAGCTGGCGGCCGTATAGAAGTTCGACGTGGTTTTTTACTTCTAGCCCTTTGGAAGCAAGGGCGCACAAAGTGCCCCGGGTTGTATAGACCGGAATATCGCCGGTGCGGCTCAAAACGACGCGCAGCCCTTTGATGTGGTCATCATGTTCATGCGTGACGAAAATGCCCGAAATGTCAGAAAAATCAAGCTGCCGTTGATCGAGAAAATCTTTTATTCTTTTGCACGACAGGCCGGTGTCGAGCAGATAATTGCGCCCTTCAAGTTCAAGCAATGCCGAATTGCCTTTGCTCCCCGAACCGATAAATGTTATTCCTATCAAGTTTTATACCTGCTTTATGGGTTTGTTTGCTGTGTCAATTATGCACTGTGCCCCAAAAAAATTCCATAGTTTTTGCTATTTTCATGGCAAAATCTGCTCAGCGTGACTCGCTGACATTATCGCCACGCAGGCTGCGAAATGCTTTCGGAATAAACGACGCAACTTCAGAAATAGACATGGCATCGGCTCCAAGTTCGGCCCGGGCCAGGTCTGCCGCTTCGGCAAGCAGAAAAACACCGGCGATGGCAGCATGCAGTTCGGGAATCCCGGTGGCAGCGAGGCCGGCAATGATCCCCGAAAGGAGGTCGCCCGATCCACCTCTGGCCAGACCACTGTTCGGTCGACTGCAGATGTAGGTGACACCGCGATGGTCCGCGATTACCGTTATTGCCGATTTCAGCACCACGGTTACGCGATGTTTGCCGGCAAATTTTCGGGCAATTTCGATCTGATTTTCGGCGACGTCGGCGACCGTAGTCTGGCAAAGTCTTGCCATTTCGGCGAGATGCGGGGTAATGATTATGCGGGCCTGTGATTTTGCCAGAAGATCGGTGTCGGCAATCATGTTGAGTGCATCGGCATCGAGAACCATCACGCCATTCCAGCACTCAAGAAGATTTGTGAGGCTGGTCGCACGGTTGGCGCCACGACCCCAGCCAGGTCCGGCAAGAATAGTTCTGAAGCGCCCGGCAAGCTCTGAACATTTTTCTGCCGAGATTGACAGGCCGCCTTCAAATGAGGGTAGATACTGCAGAATGGTCTCGGGCAGAACCTGGCAGCACAACCTGCCCTGCAGACAATCAGGCAGAGCCAGAGTGACGATGCCGGTGCCGGCACGGTGGGCGCCAAATGAGGCCATGACTCCGGCTCCCTGGTATTCTTCAGAGCCGGCCATAATCAGCAGTTTTCCGGCATCGCCCTTATGGATGCAGTCGTCCCGCTGTGGCAACAGAGCCGAAACCAGCCCGGAAGTGACGAGAAAATGTGTCGAGCCCGGACTGGCCGCTGAAATTGCCGGCAGACCGATGTCGGCGATCCAGATTTCGCCGGCGGCACGCTTCCCGGGCAATACAAACAGCCCAACCTTCGGAACCCCGAGGGTAACGGTGTAATTGGCGTTGAAGCACGGGTTTGACAGTCGGCCGGTGGTCGCGCACAGGCCAGACGGAAGATCTATGCTGATCCGGGTGGCGCGAGTGTCATTCATCGCTCTGATTACATCAGCATGAAAGCCCTGTATGTCACCTTTGATACCGGTGCCATAAAGGCAGTCGATCAGGCATTCAGAAAACTCCATCGCAATACGCAGGCGGTCGATATCCTGCGATTCTTTCAGCAGAACCGGCGTTACTCCGGTTCTGAGGAGAATTTCGCAATTGATACGCGCGTCCGGAGTCATTTCTTCGGGAGTGGCGGTGATGAAAACGTGAGCGGGGATATCGTTGTTGAAAAGGTGTCGGGCGATTACCAGACCGTCGCCGCCGTTGTTGCCGCGGCCGCAGACTATGGTAAATCTCTTGCCCTTGAGACCGCCAAGGATTTTTTCGATCGTCAGCAGCGACTTGATGCCGGCATTTTCCATCAGAACCGTGCCCGGAATGCCTACTTTCTCAATGGCATGCCGGTCGGCGGCACGCATTTCCTCTGCGGTAAAAAGCCTCATCTTGCCATCCTCCTGTCAGGAATGGCAAATTATATCAGGATTCTGGCACCGGCAGCAAATTTTAGAAATTGGCACCCAGGCCGACGATAAGTGGCCGATAGTCGTAAAACTGATCGTAACTGCTTGGGCTGTGAACCGCCGCGTCTACCCAGAAACCGCGATGCGAGCTGTAACGCCAGCCGGCAGAAACCACGTCGCCATTGTAGTCGATAAGATATTGGCTTTTATAGCCGCGTTCACCCGGCCTGCGCCCGGGAAATTCGGCGCCGATAAGCAGACACAGCGATTCTGGCTCTTTTTTGTCACGGTTGTAACGGCCAAAATTGGCCATGCCACTGCCGGGGTTGCCGCCAAAATTCCAGCCTAAGCCAAAACCACCGATCGAAAAATACATCGTGTGATAATTATTGGGGTTGGTGTCAAAAACAGCCCCAACGGCCACTTCAGAAAATTCGCCCTCGCCGATTGATGGCAGTCTCACCTTGAAATTAAGCGTTGGATCAGGGTCCAGCGCACTGTTTCTGGAATCAATAGCCTTCTGCAGGCCGAGTTCAAGATCGCGAAACGGTGAAAAAGCAAACGCCATGTGGGTCAGGTAACCCTCGGTGTCAGTTCCGGGAACCTGATAAAGCCGGTTATGTATTGCCAGCTCGACACCCTTGGCGTCGACGGTTTTGTGCGAAGGAACCTGAACGAAGCCTGATGGTCCCTGCAGTGACAGGCCGGCGGCAGCGGTCGGGTCGTTCAGACAGACAAAGCCTGCAATCATCGCAGGCAGCAATAACTTGTTG